>Ga0123352_10002309_pt1 | contig 26391 bp, 20 predicted proteins | sample TergutLab28metaG_FD_89700 | JGI IMG/M metagenome (GOLD analysis project Ga0123352, IMG submission 89700) | Labiotermes labralis P1 segment gut microbial communities from Petit-Saut dam, French Guiana - Lab288 P1 | ecosystem: Host-associated > Arthropoda: Insects > Digestive system > Gut ... | reverse complement strand
GATACTTTACCCTGAGTTGACTTAATCATACCTACACGTTCTTTTGCTTTTACGCTTTCTGCAAGTTGGCGTGCCTGTTTTTCGTTTTGAGCGGTGTATAAAATATCGCCGGTTGTTGGCACATCTGCCAGCCCTATAATTTCAACAGGCATGGATGGTCCTGCGGTTTTTACATTACGGCCGCGGCTATCTACCATGGCACGTACTTTACCAAAGGATGCGCCTGCAACTACAGGATCTCCAACTTTAAGTGTACCTTCTTGTACTAGAACCGTTGCAACAGGACCCCGGCCTTTATCAAGTTTTGCCTCAATTATACTGCCTCGTGCAGATTTGTTAGGGTTGGCTTGTAATTCTTTCATTTCTGCTGTGAGCAGAATCATTTCAAGAAGCTGCTCAATACCAATTTTTTGACGTGCAGACACTGGCACGGTAATTGTTTGGCCGCCCCAGTCTTCTGGTTGTAAGTTGTGCTCTGTAAGTTGTGTTTTTACTCTGTCAATATTAGCACTTTCTTTGTCTATCATGGTTATTGCTACTATAATTTCAACGCCGGCGGCCTTTGCATGGTTAATGGCTTCAATCGTTTGAGGCATAACACCATCATCTGCGGCTACAACTAAAATTGCAATGTCTGTAACTTGTGCTCCACGCATACGCATTGCGGTAAATGCCTCATGGCCAGGGGTATCTAGGAATGTTAGACGTTTATCGTTCAGTTTTATACTATAGGCACCAATGTGCTGTGTAATGCCGCCAGCTTCGGATTTTTGTACATTTGCATTACGAATTACATCAAGTAGGGATGTTTTACCGTGGTCAACATGACCCATAACAACAACAACAGGTGGACGTGGTTCAAGGCTGTCTTCTTCATCAGGCTTTGATGAAAAGGCTTCTTCGAACACGTCAACTTCTACATATTCTTCCACCAAAACGTTAAATGATTCAGCAACTAAGGATGCCGCTTCAAAAGTTATGGTTTGGTTGGCTGTAACCATTACGCCTTGTTTCATCAAAACTTTGATAATATCTGCATTAGAACGCATTAACTTTTCTGCCAAATCTCGCACAGTTATAGTTTCTGCAACGGTTATTAGTGAAACATCTGGTTCTACACGTACCGGTGGCACTTTTTTTGTTGCTGGTTTGCTTCCTTTACGGCGGTCAAGTGCTTGAGCGTTTTCATTGTTAAAATCTCGTCGGTCTCTTTTTGCACCAACTGTTTGTGCATGTTGTTGGCGGTTCCAAATTGTTCGTTTATCTCCTCTTGTTGAGGTTTCGGGTTTTTTATCTTCTTTTGGGCGCGCGCCAGGTGCGCCACCTGGGCGTCCTGCACTGGCACCACCGGGGCGATTACTACCGAAGGCGGGTCTTCCGCCTGCGCCTGGTGCACCACCGGGGCGATTACCACCACCTTGGAATGGTGGCCTTGAGCCACCGCCTGGCCTTTGACCGCCGCCGGGGCGATTGCCACTTTGCCCCCCTTGGTAAGGTGGACGAGAGCCCCCTTGCCCTCCTTGATAAGGAGGCCTTGAACCATCACGAGGTGGACGATTATTGCCGCCTTGTCCTCCTTGATAAGGAGGCCTTGAACCGTCACGAGGTGGACGATTATTGCCGCCTTGTCCTCCCTGATAAGGAGGCCTTGAACCATCACGAGGCGGACGGTTTTGGTAAGGAGGTTTTGTATTATCCCGGGCTGGACGAGATGACTCTGTAGTTGCTGTTTGAGCACCACTGGCGGTATTTTCATCTGTAGGTCTTGGGCGTGGTGGAAGTGGTTTTCCGTCTTCGCCAACAGGGCGTGGCCTTGGTGGTAAAGGCTGCCCATCAGGCCCAAGCCGTGGTCTTGGAGGCAGGGGTTTGCCATCAGGGCCAAGAGGTCTTGGTCTTGGCGGCAAAGGCTGCCCATCAGGTCCAAGCCGTGGTCTTGGAGGCAGAGGCTTGCCATCAGGACCTAAAGGGCGTGGCCTTGGTGGCAGTGGCTGTCCATCAGGCCCAAGCCGTGGTCTTGGGGGCAGGGGTTTGCCATCAGGGCCAAGTGGACGTGGCCTTGGCGGCAAAGGCTGCCCATCTGGCCCAAGTGGGCGAGGCCTTGGCGGCAGAGGCTGCCCATCAGGGCCAAGTGGACGCGGCCTTGGTGGTAGCGGTTTGCCATCCTCTCCAGCAGGGCGTGAAATTCTTTCCGTTGGAGGAATGTCAGCAGATTTGCTGGCGGTGGGTGGTTGGCTTGCAATGGGCTTAGGCTTGGAAAAATCACCTCTAAGCCGTGAAGCATCGGCATCATCTAAAGAACTCATATGATTGGTAACGGCTTTCCCATATGCCTCCATTTTGGTTATGAGTTCCTTGCTTGTTACATTTAGTTCTTTTGCTAATTCATGCACACGGGTCTTTGGCATTAAGCCACCTTACCTTTCTGTTTCTATAGCTTTGCTGCTAATGAGTCATAAACTTCTTGTGGTACAACGCATCCTTTTCCAAGTGAGCGCTCAAGTCCTTTTGCTTTTCTTGCTTTTTCTAAGCAGTCTATAGATTTGCATAAGTATGCACCTCGTCCGCCTGCTTTGTCGGTGGTATCTATAAATAGACGGCCATCGTTTTTATGTGCAATGCGCATTAGCTGGATTTTGTCTTTCATTTCACGACACCCTACACATCTGCGCTGTGGTATTTTTCTTGTTTTCATCATTGATTATCTGTATCTGCGGCAGGTGTTGTTTCGTCTGTTGCGTACTCTCCATCGTAGTATTCATCATCGTAATACTCTTCATCATAGTATTCATCGTCGTAGTATTCGTCATCATAATATTCATCGTCGTAGTATTCATCGTCATAATATTCTGCATGTTCTTCTGTAGCGGGTTGCTCTTCGGCAGTTGGTTCTTCTTTAGGTTTTTCTGCAACCAGTTCTTCTGCAATCGCTTCTTCTGTAGTTGATTCTTCTATTATACTGTCTACTACAGGTTCAGCATCTGCTGGCAGCTCATAGAAGTTTTCGTAGGCGGCTTCAAGTTGAGTTTCAGTAATTGCTGCTGTTTCTTCTACTACTGGTTCGATATCAGGGAATACTAAGAAATCAGTACCAGCGGCTTGAGATTCGCTTTTAATATCAATGCGCCAACCGGTGAGGCGTGCCGCAAGGCGAGCATTTTGCCCTTCTTTACCAATTGCTAAAGACAACTGATTGTCTGGAACAACAACATGGGCTGTTTTATCCGCATCGTTAACCGCAACTTCGATTACTTTACTTGGGTTTAATGCTGCAGTTATATATTTTTTAGGGTCTTCGCTCCATTGGATAATGTCGAGTTTTTCGCCCCTAAGTTCGGAACTGATCATATTAACACGCTGCCCGCTAGGACCAACACATGCACCAATCGGATCAACATTTGGATTGTTGGTGTGTACCGCAATTTTACTGCGCATTCCCGCTTCACGAACTGCAGATTTTATCTCTACGGTTCCATCACTAATTTCAGGTACTTCTTGCTCAAACAGATATTTTAAAAGCTCTGGATGGGAGCGTGACACATTAACAATCGGACCTTTTGTATTTTGTCTAACTTCAAGAACGTAAACACGCAGCCTATCGTTAAAGTGGTAAACTTCACGTGGAATTTGCTCTTGCTGTGGTAAATACGCTTCAAGTCTGCCTATGTTTAAAATAATGTTTCGGCGGTCGCGCCTTTGTACAATACCGGTAATTACTGTGTGTTGTTTATCGATGTATTCATTATATAAAATTTCCCGCTCTGCTTCGCGAAATTTTTGTACAACAACTTGCTTTGCGGTTTGTGCGGATATACGTCCAAAATTACCTGGTTTTAGCTTTACCTCAAGCACGTCATCAATTTCATAAGTTGGACTTAACTTACGTGCATCTTCAAGGCTGATTTCAATCATTTCATCTGAAACAATTTCAGACACGGTTTTAGACGCAAGTACAATGTACTCACCGGTTTCTCGGTCTATTACAACACGAACATTTGCGTTTTGTCCAAAATGCTTTTTACATGCAGAAACCAGAGAGGCTTCTATCGCTTCGAATATGACTTCTTTGTCGATGCCTTTTTCGCTGGACACCTGCGTTAATGCTTCGATAAGTTCTCTACCATTATCCATTGCTATCTCCCTTATATTAATCAAAAACCATTAACCGACATGATGATATTTTTGAAAGATCGAATGTAAAAGGTTGATCGTCTTCATCGGTTTTGATGGTTACACAATTGTTTTCGAATTCTGTTAATTTTCCGGTAAATTTTTTCCGCCCCATGACCGGCTCGTGAGGGGCAAATAAGCGAACACTTACCTTATGACCTGTAAATTTTGCATAATGTGCCGGAGTTTTAAGTTTACGCTCTACCCCGGGAGAACTGACTTGCAAACGATATTCGCCTGATATAGGGTCTTGTTCGTCTAAAACAAGTTCTACTGCACGGCTAACACGCTCGCAATCGGTAATGTCAATACCTTCTTCCTTGTCGATAAAAAGCCGAAGTATCCGATCGAAACCTTCTTTTACATATTCCAAATCGTACAGTTCGCAACCTTCTGATTCAACCACAGGAGAAAGTAATGCTTGCAGAGTTTCTACCATATGTGTGGTCCTTTCTTTTGGAACATAATATTAAAGAGTGGGCTTGTACCCACTCTTGTTAACAAAATCCTATGAATATGTCAATAGAATACCACAGCATTGAGGTGTTGACAATAGGCAGTTTGCCTTTATTTTAACTTTAATGTAGTAATGAGGGGTTTTCTATCCTGAATATGAGCATCCATTTTTGATTTAAGGTTGATGCGATGGCCTGTTCTGCGTGGAACACTGCTAATTTTGCCTGCTCAACTTCATGTCGGGTTATAGTGCCTAGAGAAAGATTTGTTTCTGCTGTTTCTAGTCTTTGTATTGCGCGATATAGTTCTAACTGCCTAACCTCCATTGTAGTTTGTAGGTTTGTTAATTCATTATTTGCGCGGCGTAGGGCGGCTTCCATTGTGCGCATAGCTTGATTTCGAGTAAGCACTGTGCGTTCGTAAGCTTCGCGCAGTTCGCGCTGTGTGTCGCGATTATTGCCTCTATAGGCGCGGCGTGCCTCATTTGCCCAATCTACATCTAGTTGTAATTGGCTGATAGTTGGTGTACTTGGTATTGCTCGCCTAATATGATCGGATAAGTCAAAATTTTCATGAAGCAGCGTAGCTTCAAACTCTATTACTGTGTATTGGGAAAGTGGCTGCCCCAGCAGATGATTTAAACTGTTGTGTGCGCTATAAAGACTGGTTTTATGCTGAGCTAAATCCATTTGTGCTAAAAGTAACGCTTGTTGTGCATTTCGCAACTCATTTACACTTGCGCGTCCAAATTGATGTCTAACAGTTACTCTTCGCAGATTTTCTTCTGTGAGTACAAGTTCAGCTTCCATGGCTTCTATGCGTGTTTCAAGTTCTATAACTGTTATTATCAGGCTACGTAGCGTGTTTTCGATTACAAGTTTTGACTGTTGCTGCCCCAGATTTAAAACTTCCATTTGCCGTTCTAACTGGCGGTAAGCTTTGTTTAAGTCGCGTCTGGTTTCATAGGTTATTTCTCTGCGGCGTTCGCTGTTTTCTAGTGCTGCAATTTCGTCAAATATAGAAAATATTCGCATTTCCATCATGGATATACTACCGCCCATGTTTTGTGTGTCTATCATACCTATGATTGCTGCACGCAAGGCATCACTTGACAGATATCCGGCATTTTGAGGGTCGGTTATACTGTCTATAATTGCTTGAAGGGATAATTCTGTGTTTTGTAGCATCATATCTTGATGTATTAGGGCATCGTTTATATGCATGGTTAAATCAGAGAGTTCATCAAATAATGCTTGAAGGGTATCTTCTTTCCATTCGCCGCGCTCTAAACGTCTGATATCATTTCGTAAATCCCGGCGCAGATAGTGCATTTCACTTATGATTTCATCAACTTCTTGTAATGCGAGATTATTCATAACAAGCTCCACTGCCTGTGTGTATGAGAGTACTACAGATTCTTCGGGTTCTGGCGTGTTAGTCTTTTGTGCGTAAATCGTGAGTGGCAAAGCCAGCATTATAATGAAAAATGCCATTAACGATCCGGCTAATTTGTGAGTCAGTTTGTTCATTCTACATCCCCCTTTATAATAATTACACAAAATATCAAATTAATAAAAGCTGTAATTCCCACAATCCAAGCCCAATTTCCTATACGGTTAAAGTGTGCAAGCCGTCTAAGTCCAAAAGATAGATAACCTTCTGGTGGGAGTATTCCAATATTGGTGATGCTGCTCAGTACCGAAGAATTAGGATCGGCCATATTGGGAAGCCAGTACATTATATCATTAATACCTGTAAACAACACATATAATGCCAATAAAATTCCCAATAAAAGTGGTGTAAGTTTAATCATATTTCTAAGTTTCTTATTTTTTATATACATAAAAATGCGCATAAGTAAAATTAATACAGAAAGCCATAAAATATACAGGAGTATGCGGCCTCGTATGCCAATAGCTTCTATATATCGGTTAATATCAATAATTGCATAGTTTGCGGGGTTTTTAAATTGTAGGGAAAGCATTTCCTGTGTGTGTATGGCGGAATCCACAAGATTGTAATTGTGTGCCAGTATATACAATGCAGTTATAGGTAGAGGAGTAGGGGATGTTGCTTGTGGTTTCCATGCTAGATAATCACCTGTGCCGCGTGGGCCTTGCCTTACTATGCCAACAATTGTATATGCTGTGTCGTTCATGTCCACAGTCATGCCTATAACGTTTATACTGCCAAAAAGCCGCCATGCTAAGGCCTCGTTAAGTACAATTGCATTGGCATCTTCTTGCCATCGATTACCTTTGGTAAATTGCATGAAGTGTATTGCGAAATATGCTTCGCATGTATAAACCACAGCTGTGGCAGTTTCATGGGTGGAGGAGGCTATAACTATACTTCCACGGCTTTCTGCCGAGATTGAATAATTTATAAACCGCCACTTTAGGTAATTTATATCATCCATGCTCCAGTGCAAATGGCTTTCGTTTAGCAAGGGGGCAATAAATATTGTGTCTTTTGCAAAATATCTGTCTGCCGCAGTATAGGCGTGCATGCCTGCAATTAGAGCACTTACAAGGACTAAGGAATTAATAAGCGCGAAAAAAAGTAGTTTTTTCATAGACGCTTACCTTGTTGGTATAAAATCATGTCCGGCAACTGGTCTTACACGTTGCAAGGCTATTACCGGCATGTCGCTGTTTACAACAATGGGCCCTTCTGGTAAATCCAATCCCCATCGGGCAGAAATTGCTACATTTCTAGCATCTCTGCGTGTGGGTTCTACTTGCATTTGATGAATGATGTAATCATTACCGAAAAATCGCTCAGAGGGTTCTACAAATAGGATGTAGTATCCGCTTTGGTCTTGCCTTAATGCGCTTAGGGGAATAACACTATCGTGAATGAAGTTTCCGGCAAAAACTGTTACATGTACAAGTTCTCCGCCGATAAGCTGGTTGGTGGTGATATGAATATAAACTAGATTATTTCCACCATCGGGTACAATACGGGTAACGGTGGCTTCTAGATGGGTTGTGCCTGTTGATAGTATTACATCTTGATTAGGGCGGATAAAATCTTGACTTCGTGGGAATGACGCTTGAATTTCGAAGCGATTATTTCTAATTGCTGTGGTTAAAATTGGTGCGCCTTCTACTATCATAGAGCCTATGTCTATGCCAGGGCTTATTTCTGTTATAATTCGGTTTGGGTGTTCTTCTAATTGTACATATACTACGCCGCCATCTTCAATTTGTTCGTTTAAATTTGCTATGCGGGTTTCTATTCGGCTCCGCTCCATATTGTGGCTGGATATTGTAAAATTGTGTCCGGTTATTACATTTTGTTGAGATTGTATTTGGTCTTGTCTCGCACGCTGGTTTGCTGCTATAGAATCTTCATGGGTAACTAGTGATTCTTCATGGTTTTCTATTGCCATGTTGCGACGAGTGTAAATTTCTTCGCGGGATTGCTGGAGTTGTTCAAGATCGGCTTCGCGGTTTACGATGTCTTGCCGGGGTATAATTCCTTCGGCATATAAAATTTCTAATGTAGCAATGTCGTTTTGGGTAGATTCGATGTTGGCGGTGTTTGCATCCAGCTGCATGTCAAATTCCCAAAGGTTTAGTGTTGGTGGTGTTGGTATATCCAATGACTGGTTTTGTAATTGGTTTAGCTGTAATTGTGCGTTCGCTCTGTTACTTGTGGCTTGTTCTATGGATAGGGCGTTTACTTGCAGTTCATGTTCGGCCTGTTGCAACGCGTCTTTTAAGGATTGTAAGTCACTGCTTATAGTAAATAGTATTGTTTGGCTGTCGGTTTCGTCTCCCTGTTGCACAATTTGCGTAATCCTGCCGCTTGCAGGTGCGAAAACTCGCTCTGTATCTGCGCGGGCAACAATTCCGGTAGATCTTGCCTCTGGACGAATACTCCCTTGCCCTATAAATGCTAAAGATACTCTTGGTACGCTTAAATCCAAAAGTGTTCGCGAAAAAAATGTTAAAAATATCAAAATACATACAAATATAATTGTTATGCGCTTTAAAAATTTCCTATATTCCATATTAACACGCCCCTATTTAAGCCCGGACATTTTCATGCCCGCAACCAGCTGTTCCTGTCCAAACAAAAATACTAATAACGCAGGAATCATATAAAAAAACGATGCTGCAAAAATAATTTCATTATCATTTCTAAACCGTGTTAAGGCCACACTGAGCGGTTCCATATTTGGATTAGTAATAAATACAATCGCTTGATCAACCACATTCCAATAATCAATAAATACTAAAAGTGCCAACGCTGCAATAGCAGGTTTTAGCATTGGCGAGATAATGCTAATTAAAATCCTAATTTGCCCTGCGCCATCCATTCTTGCGGCTTCGATATATTCGAGGGGAATGTTTTTCATAAACTGTCTAAGTAGAAATACGCCAAATGGGCTAAATACTGCCGGTAAGATAACTGCCAGAACTGAGTCGGAAATACCTAAAAAACCTGCCATTACAAATTGCGGAACAAGTACTACCGGTAGGGGCATTAGCATTACCACAATGTATATAAAAAATAATTTTTCTTTATGTCTCCATTTAGCAAGCTCGAAGGCAAATGCAGCAGGGATGGCAATAATAAGTTGTCCAAATACGGAAGGTGCGGTGATAATTACTGAGTTCCACAAGCTACTTAAATATATGGAGTTTTGAAATAGGTTTAAATACTGCCTAAAAGTTACCCAGTTTGGTAAAACGGTCATTCTTACAAAGTGGATTTGTGGAAAAACATCTAGACGATAAAAAAAATTAGCGGGAAGAACATCCATTGTGTATCTGTTTTGGATTTCGAAACCTGTCATGAAGGAATTTGTAAATGTAATAAAAATAGGGAGTGCAAAAAGCAAGGCAAGTATGCTGACTAATATTAAAATAAATGTGTGTTGAATCAGTCTGAATTTTTTAACCATAACACACACCTCCATTATAGATACGTCTGCTTTTGTTGCAGTCTATAAAGTGCCAGCACCAGCACAAAAATAAACCCGAATATAAAGAAAGATGCCGAAGCCATGCGCTGATAATTGAGAGCGTAAAACTGATTATTTAAAAAGTGCTGTAATAGATAAATGGAATTGTGAGGGTGCCTGTCTGTAAGCAGGTAAATTTCCCTAAATACTTTAAATGAGTTAACAACGGATAGGATAAATACCAGCAAAAACGTAGGGCCGAGGTAAGTTAATGTAACCATTCTAAATTGTTTAAATCGTCCGGCACCTTCCATTTGTGCAAATTCGTAATAATCTTTTGGTATAAAATCAAGACCAGCTTGAAATAAAATCATATTAAAACCTACGTTTTTCCAAACGAAGATAAGTACTACAAAAATCATTGCGTAGTCGGAATTAAGCCAGTCTGTAGGATTGTACGCAAAAAACGAGCGGTTGAGCATTCCGTTTAACCTGATTAGGGCTTCCCAGAAATAAATTACGGACCCGGAGGGAATAACTAAAGGCAACAAAAAGAAAATTAACAGTATACGCCTGACAGAAGGGCGTATGGGTTTTAGAACCAATGCCAAAACCAGTGCTAATACCATATTAATTGGGATGCTTGACCCCATAAATACTAAAGTATTACGTACGGCTAAACGAAAGGCCAGATTATTCCAAGTTGAGATTAAGTTATAAAGGCCAACAAATTGTCGCGATACGGCATTGTCAATTACCGAATAGTACATAGAAATACCAAAGGGCACGATGTAAAACACTCCAAGCCCAGCTAAGCTGGGCAATAGGAGTAGGTAAATTGTATTTTCGTTACGGAAAAATCTGCGGATTTTTCTTTTTACAGTCATAGTTATCACTCGATTAGCCATAGAGATATTGCGTTGTCTATGCGTTGTGCGGCGGTTTCTGCACTGATTAGCCCTCGCTTAAATTGGTCAAAGTGTTCGGCAAACAAATGCTGGGGAATCATTGGTGTAAGCAGGCTCATAGGTTGCTGGTTGTAGGAGGAAATGCGGTCTACGGCAGCTTCGAATTGACGCTGGCGATTTGCCGGGTCGTCGAAGCCCACAAATGTTTGCATGTGATCGTAAAATCTATCATAGGTTGCTTCAAAAGTGCGCAGAAGGTGTTCTCTGTAGTGTACGCGCTCTATTGGTGATGCAAGGGATTCGCGGCCCCATCTGTTTGCTGAGCCGAATACAGGCTCAACTGCTGCGCGGCCAACAGGGTTTACATAGGCGTAAAGCACTTCTCTTATAAATTCCCATGCAAGAGCGCCATCGGCTACAGAAGTAACGCAAATGGCAGACCATACTTGGCCGTGTTCTCCGGGGGTGTCTAGAATTAAATAACCGCGATCATTTACAAGGGGTATATGATTTTTGAAAATTGGCGGGTCGGCAGTAAAGAATGCATCGAAGGAAACTACTCCTTGATTGATTGCATAAAACACATATTCTTCTGCGCGGTCTCGCAGGAATTCTGGTTCGCTAATGGACAAACCCCACGAACTGTCTAAATCCCAGTTTGCATACACTCTGCCCATAAGTTCCAATGCCTCTATAAAGCGTGGGTTTGTGATGTCTGTAGTGCGGGCATTAAAGTCGATAAATGCGGCCAAAGCGGTTTGTAGTACATTATGAGAGGATGATATTCCGCTGCCAGTATTAAAGGTAAGGTGGCCAAATTCTTCGGGATGGGTATCTTTTAAATCTAGATAGAATTCCATCATTTGAGTAAGACTGATGGTAGATTTTTGGTTGAAGCGGTTTAGGAATTCTTGTGGAAGGTTGGCATTGACTGCCACATACTCAAAGCCAAAGCTTGTGGGCAGTGTGAATAGGCCGTTATTTAATTCGAAGGCGGCGAGTGCTTGGGTAAAGAATTCATCACGATTAGTGTTTGGGTCTGCGTCCATTAGTGTGTAAATATCTTGCAAGAAACCGGAGGCTACCAGTGCATGAATTTCGTGATAGTTAGTAAGCAGGAATATATCTGGCCCCTGGCCTGACATGAGTTCCATTCGGAGTGTTGTTGCTCTGCTATCCATATCCTCCCAGTTTGTCCAGGAATGGTCTTCTACGATGACTTCAAAGATGTAATTTTCACCGCGTTCTAACCATGCGGCATTTATTCTGTCTGCAGCTTGTTGGAAAACGCCGGTGTGGCGGTTGTCGCTACGAACGGTTAGGGTGCGTGCTGGTAGGTTGGGTAGTGTTAACGCGGGAGCATATACGAATGGTTCGATTTCCGGCCGGGTTTCGTTTAGCCACTCTATAATTGCGGACTCTATTTGACTTGCCGCCTCATCTGCTGGCATATCACTTTCTAGAAACTCTGAAAATATCTCCATAAATGACCAAGGCGAAAATAGGTAATTTGCAATCATTGTGTTGGAAGGCCATGTGCTATATTCTTCTATGCGGGTTATCGCCTGTTCTATTGTAAAGGTTTCGTTGTCCATAAGTGGCAGAATTTCTATTTGTGTTAGTGTGCTGCGGAAGCTTGTTTCTACAACGTGTTGCAAATACCTAGGCATAATTGGTATGTTAGAACCCAATCTAAAATCCTCTGCGGCATCGTCTGAAATAACTTGAGTAATAAAGCCCATTACAAAATCGGGGTTGGCTGTATGATTTACAACCATTTCCATGCCCCATGCGCGGTTAACCAGCCGTCCGCTTTCATCCGCTAAAGGAATATAGTTTATAAAAACTGGGTCTTGGAAATTGAACAACCCATAAATCCCACTAAAAACGCCGGAAATGCGTGAAAATGCATAGTGTACTTGTACAACTTCAAACTCTTCGGCGGTGATGCCCCAACCGAATGGTGGTGTTTCAAATCGCTGATTGCCGTCAAATGCCATGCGGAGGGTTTCAAGAAATTCTATATTTGCAAAGTTTGCGGTACGACCTGCAAAGTTTACTGCATTATTAAATTCCGGCGCAAGTGCTTGCGTTGCGTTAAAGCCGTGTATCAATGCGAAGTCTGCCCATTCAGGGTGTTCGGCTATAAGGTCTAAGTATAGGGTCGCAATGTCGGTTGGAGTTGCGCGGTCAAGGGCTTCGAATCTGTTAATAAAAGGCTGGGGAATATTTGGATTAATTCCAATATAGTCCATGGAAAACTGTAGTGGAAGCATATATAAATTACCGTTTACTGCTATTCCGTCAAGCACATTTGAAAAGAAATCATTACGGCTAAAGTTTGTAGATTGGTCGATTACGGTAAAAATGTCTGCCAGAAAGCCATTTTCTATAAATGGATACAGTAAAAGGTTATCGCGTAAAAAAATATCGGGGCCAACCCCTGCCGCAAATTTGCTAAGTAATAAGCTATGCTGATCCTGCCATTCGTCTTGCATGTAGGAAATGACATTCATTTGTATGTCAATGTCTTGATTGGCTAAGGTTTGTCTAAAAGCGTCGGCGGATTCTTCTATGCGTGATAGATTGCCAAAAGGGGTTGAGATTGTGAAAACCTCTCTGTCTTGGGCATGTGTTAACTCTTGTGAGCCTTGGATTGGCGTACCTTGTTGATTGTCATTTTCAGTAATGCCGTCGTTATTATGTCTACGATTACATGCAGATAGACCGAATGTGATAATGGAGATGAAAACAATAAGTAGTGTTGTGGAAACTTTACGTCTCATAAATTTAATTTCCCCTTTACAAATTAATTTTGTGGCTGGGTTTTTTTTGCATTGTAACTTGCAGATATACCAGCGTCAATCATATTTTACAGTTTTGTTACATTTGCGCAATGCGCGTATTATATGCGCTAGTACTGTTAATGTCAAGTCGTTATTTTGTACTACGTAAATTATACAAGTCTAGATAAGGAAAAATCATCGAAAATTTGTGGCAAAATTGTGGAAAGTAATTCAAGTGGATAGTGTCACTATTCAATCATCCACAAAAACACAGCATTTTGCATCCTATGTGCTGCATTTTCTGCGCTAATTAACCCTCGCAGAAAGAGGTCAAGATGTTCTTCAACTAGGTGTGTGGGTATCATTGGCCACAACATTCCCATAGGTTGTTCGTTGTAGGCGGCAATGCGATCTATTGCGGATTCAAATTGTGCTTCGCGGTAGCGGCGTATTCCAAAATTTTCAAAAGAAGGTAAAACTACGTCCGCAGGGTTTGCCGAGGTTGCTCCAGGTGTAGGCGGGCCAGAGACAAACCACCTTCTGTACCACTCCCAATTTGCGTTATCCAAGTTTCGGAAAATACTGTCCCTGTAGGTGGAACGTAGAATTGGCGATGCAATAGATTGATACCCCCAGTCACTACGTATTGACTGTGCTCCTCCAGTATTAGGGTTTGCATAGGCATAAATTAAATGCTGAGCAAACTCCCATGCTAGGGCTGTATCTGCACCGGTAGTAATACAAATGCCAGACCATGTTTGTCTAAAAGCACCTGGCGTATCTATTAATAATCTGCCTTGGCCGTCTGCAAGTGGTATGTGGTGTGTAAAGCGTGGTGTTGCCTGGGTAAAGAAAGCTTTATAATGGGAGAGATTTTCACTTTTTGTGTAAAACACATATGAATCTAACATGTATATCATTTGTTGCCGTCTGGTAAAACCTCTCCACCATGGTGTGCATGGGTTTGCACACATGCACCATCGGCCACGCTCACCGGACTCAAAGAAATCATGTCCTTCAGGTGTATACCACCAAGATTGAGACCAAGAGCTGCACTCTATTTTTATCGGATTCCTTCTGTTTTGAATCTCGCCCATGAGTTCTAATGCTTGTATAAAACGAGGGTCTGTGAGGTTTACAGTATTGGTGCTAAAGTCTATAAATTCGCCCATCATAGCCTGCAATTGGTTTTCGAACTGGGTAAGGCCATCGCCGCCAGTATAGATTAGGTGGCCAAATTCATAGTCATGTGTGTCCATTAAGTCTAGGTAAAATTCCATCATTTCTATGAGCGTGATGGATGATTTTTGAGCAAAGCGGTTGATAAATTCTTCAGGAAGGTCAGCATTAATTCCTATATAGCTCATTCCAAGGCTTGTTGGGAATACATATAAGCGATTGTTAATTTCGAATGCATCCAGTGCTTGGGTAAAAAATGCGTCACGATTGGTGTTTGGGTCGGAAGCGATAATGGAATTTATATTTTGCAAAAATCCTGATGCTGCCAAAGTGTGAATGTTTTGCTCAAAGGGGTCAAACATAAACATGTCCGGTGCTTGGCCTGTCATAAATTCCATTTGAAAGCGCGAAATTCTGGCATCACGTCCTTGCCAGTCGTGCCAATCATAATAGTCTATTTCCGCATGAAAGTTGTATTCCTCGCTGCGTTCTTGCCATTCTGCTTGCATAGCGGCTGCGGCTTGTTGGATAATGCGTACGTCAACACATCTGGCGCGTATAGTTAGGGTATGCCTGGGCTGAAGTTCCCATGGTACGTATTTTTCAATTTCTGGGCGATATGCGTTAAACCATGCAAGGGTGCTGGCATTCATTTGGTTTATGATTTCGTGGATAGGTATATTGCTGTTCAAAATTTTTAAATCTGTAGGTATTAAAAAGTCTGAATATAGGTAGGTAAATGGCTGATTACTGTACTCTTGTAAGCGAGACATTGCTTGCTGGGTGGCAGTATCTTGGCTGTTTACCATCGATGGTAGCTCCATATGTAGCAAAAGGCGGTTGAATCCCATCTCCAAATTTTCAAAATAATGCCGCAGAATGGGTATATCTGCTCCTGGATGGAGAGGATTTGTTGCATTTTGTGTTATAACTTGTGCCATAAATTCCATTGCTAAGTTAGGGTCTGCTATGCTGCTTACGGCAAATTCTAAACTCCAGTTGCGGGTAATTAGCTGCCCGCTTTCATTTGCCAGTGGTATGTAGTTAATAAAAAATGGCTCGTGAAATTCAAATAGGCCATATATCCCGGCTGTTCTTTCATACACGCGAGAAAATACATAGCGATCTTGTTTGAGTGCAATATTTTCTAATGATCTTATCCATGTAAATGGAGGTGTGTCGAATCTTTCATTTCTGGCGAAAGCTGGGAGTATATTTTCCAAGGTGTTTTGCACGGTAGTAAAGTTTGCCGTGCGATTGTTAAAGTCTATTGCGTAGTTAAATTCTGGGAGAAATATTTCGGCAGCATCTAAACCATGAATAAACGCGAATTCTGCCCATTCGGGGTATTGGGCGATTAAGTCTAAATATAGAATGGAAATGTCTGCTGGGGTCGCGTGGTTTAGTGCGGTAAATCGGTCTATAAACGATGGCGGGACATTTGCATTTATGCCAATAAAATCTATACCAAAGTCTATGGGCAGCATGTACAGCTTTTCGTCTATTTCAATTCCTTTCAGCACATTTGTGAAAAAATCTTCTCGAGTAAAATTTGCAGATTGGTCAATTATAGTGTAAATGTCGGCGAGAAATCCGTTTTCTATAAATGGGTGTAATAAAAAATTATTTCGTACAAAAATATCTGGGCCAAGTCCGGCTGCAAACTGGCTAAGCAATAAATTTTGATGGTCATACCATTCGTTTTGCATGTAGTGTATGAGATTTATTTGTGTGTGACTTTCTTGCGCGTTTAAAATTTGCTGTAAGGTATTTGCAGGGCCTTGAAGGCGTGGGAGATTGGTAAATGGAGTGGAAATTACGAAGGTTTCTGTGGTGGAGAAATCAGTTTGCGGGTTAATATTATCGGCACTGTGTTTGGCATTGCCACAGGCAGATAGGATGAATATAGTAAATATCAAAAGTATAAGTAAGATAGGGAGTTTACATTTCATACTATGAACCTCCTCTGTTATATGTTGAAAATTGTATCTTGTGGATGACACCACGTCAATCAAATTCTTAGAACTTGTCTTGACAAAAAAGTTGACGCGGGATAAGGTTTGGTAGCATAGAAAACGAAATTTTAGGAGGACACTGGATGACAGATTTACACATGCATTCTAATTACAGTGACGATGGAGAATTTACACCTGCAGAGTTAGTTCGTAAATGTAAAGATGCTGGGATTACAACCATGTCAATAACAGACCATAACTCTGCAGGAGGTAATGAGCAAGCAAAGCAGGAAGCCGAAAAACTTCAAGTTAATTTCATTACCGGAATTGAACTTGATTGTACCTTTGATGGTGTAAATCTACACTTATTAGGGTACCAAATAAATGATAAAAGCTCGGATTTTAAAACATTATTCAAAAATATTCTATCTCAGGAAAAGATAGCCTCTTACGATAGGTTAGAACTTACCCGAAAGCTTGGTTTTGAGATTTCCGAAAAGGAAATGAATGCAATTTCTAACATAAATGAGGGAATATGTCTGTGGAGTGGCGAACACTTTGCGGAAATTTTGTTAGCCAAAAAAGAATATAAGGATCATCCACTTCTTTTACCTTATCGTACAGGTGGCGAAAGAAGTGTTAATCCTTATCTGAATTTTTATTGGGATTTTTATGGACAGGGTAAGCCTTGTTACGTTCATGTAAATTTCCCAAGTTTAAAAGAAGCAATAGCAATAATAAAAGATAATGGTGGCAAAGCTGTACTTGCGCACCCTGGTAATAATCTAAAAGGCCGCTTTGAGTTAATTGACGAAATTGTACTGCAAAGCATTGACGGAGTTGAAGCGTTTTGCAGTTATCACAATAAGGAAGAGGCTGACTATTTTTATAAGAAAGCCTTAGGGCACTCTCTTATTATTACCTGCGGAAGTGATTACCACGGCAAAGTAAAACCGGCTGTAGAACTTGGAAAGTCTGGCTGCCCGACAGAAGTGATGAAGACTGTATTTGTTGCCCCAGCCCAGTTTACCTGATAGATTAGGGTACAAATAATTTTTACCTATGATATAATAAATCATTTAAATTAAAAGGAGGCAATTCAATGTTACAAAAGCTCAATTACACAGAAAATCCTATCGACATTCCAAATCCGGACAGAGGTGCGTACCGAGGCCGTTGGCAAAATATATTGCCGGATTTTGTCACAGAGGCTAATTCTCCCTTTGGTATTACGCCCGAGGTAGACCACCGGGTTCCGGTTGATGAGCGTTCTGTCCTTTATCACGGTAGGCAAGTACCGCCTGTGGAAGGCGACGATATTGTAGAGACTCAATTTTATAACGGTGACAGCCAAGGAGAAAAACCTTATATTGGGGGCACAGGGGTTTCTGCTATGCCATCGATATCGTTTATGGGTTTTGATTTGGTTAATTTTTCGTCAAACGCATTCTTAAGCGCGCAAGATGCTTTTGCTTACAAGGCTGATGGATTATTTACAGACCCCACCACCGGAGCGCCTAGAACAGGGAAAACTGGCCCACTAACACCATTTGCCCTAGATTATATGCGGGGTTTGCTGCAAAAAGTACGTAATGGTAATGGTGTGGCATTTGTTAAATTTTCTTACGATGGTAATGGGTTCAATTACATTGAAACGTTTAAATATCCTCATTTGGACCTTACTCAAGGGCTTATTCATGGTCCGGAGCCAACATATATAACATCAAATAATTTATCGGAAATGTGTGACGTCGCTGGCCATACAGATAAAAACTGGATAGAATATCATGTTTGGCAGTTAAAGCCTCTGTTTCAGGAGTTTGAAGACATTATTATGTGTGTAAAAACCGGTATGCTAGGGCCGTGGGGGGAGCAACATTCTTCCCCTGTAAGCGGTGATCCTGCTGCTTACAAGTATCTTTTGGATGCGTTTATTGAGGCTGTGCCTGCTTCTCGCTCGTTGTTAACACATGCAGGCGGATTTTTGTCATGGTATAACGCAACTTACAAAACAGATTATAACTTTTTTAATATTGATACAATGCCAATTCCGAAAGAGGGGACACCGGAAGCACGTTTTGGATTCTTTAACGACAGCTATGCGGCAGGTTATAGCGACAATGCATGGTCTGACAATGGTTCTATTTCTGAAGGCGGCTGGATCGTTTATTCTGGTGAAGGCGACTATGGGTATGACCGTTTTAGGATAAATACTTGGCTTAACAAGCAGAATAATTTTATGCAAGGAGAAGGCGGATTGCAGAAAAATGTTTTCTCTTGTATGCCTGGTGCTATTATTGAGGCCTGCCAGTTACGTACAACTGCTTTAAACATGAGACACGGTAGGTATGACACGTGGAGTGATTTTGTCTATAACGAAAAAAGTGTAACTGAACCTGTCACTTTCCCGAAAGACAATACAGAGGGAAAACCGCCATACACCGGTGTAACAAAAACGGCGTTTTTCGATCCGGTATATGATGGCAAAAACGGATTGGAATATTTCCGTGACAGAATGGGTTACAGGCTGGTACTACGAGAAGCGTATGTAGATGAAAGTGTAGATACGACAGGTGTTTTGAAATTTAATGGAAAAATTCAAAACGTTGGCTTTGGTAATGTAATAAACAAAAAAAGAGTGTCGGTAATTTTGAAATCTAAAGATAGTTCCGAATGTTTTGTGGCTGTTACGGCTCTTGACGCAAGAGACTGGCTTGTTGCCGAAGATGGTAACAGCAGAGCGGATAACACTGCTGCATGGCGTGATTTGAACTTTGCAATAGATATGAAAGCGTTTGGTAAAGTACCAGCTGGAGAATACGATATCTTTTTGAAGATAAATGACCCGAAAGAAACCAGCTCAAACAGAAGATGCATACAGTTTGCAAATTATGATATATGGAATGCAGATCTTGGTGCAAACTTAATTGGTTCGGTTCGGTTTAAGTAAACGATTTAAGGCGTGTTGTTATTGTGGCAACACGCTTTTATTAATTCTAAAAATTTTGTGGATGCTTGTGAGAATGCCTGATGTTTTTTCCAAACAAGTGAGAGACCAACTTCAATAGTAGGTTTGAATGGTTTAAAGCAAAGAATGCTGTCTTCTGTATCTTTTATAAGGCCATCTAATGCTAAAACACAGCCAATGCCTTCTTCTGCCATAAGAGCGGCGTTAAATATTAAATTAAAGGTTGCTACAATATTTAAGGAGTCAAAATCTTTGCCCATCCACTCAGAGATAACGCGGCGCATGGTTTCATTTCTGGCTGCAATAATGGGTGTGTTGCCTAAGTCTTCCGGTTTTATTGCGTCAAGTTTAGCTAATGGGTTATCTTTGCGCATGACCAGTCCCCTCACATCCTGGAATGGTAATTGTATTGAATCGTAATTTGGTAAATCGGATGTGCCAACTAATACGCCAAAATCTAACAGACCTTTGTCTAACCGTTCCATTACATCGGTGGCGTTGCCGCTAAAAAGATGAAAATGTACGGATGGGTAATCTTGCTGCATGGTGTGCATTATCTTTGTAATAAGCCGCATGCCTTCTGTTTCGCCACATCCAATATAGATATCACCGCCAACACAATCGGTTTTTATTTCCGATTGTGTTTTTTCAATGAGTTCAATAATTTCTTGGGCGCGTTTGCGAAATAGATGACCTTCGTCGGTTAAGGTGATTCTTTTACTGCCACGTATAAGGAGCTGTGCGCCGAGGTCTTCTTCCAAATCTTTAAGCTGTTTAGAGAGGGTTGGCTGGGTTATATGCATGGACTTTGCTGCCGCAGAAATGCTCCCCTCTCTTGCTACTGCAAGGAAATAACGTAATAATCTGACCTCCATTAAATTGCCTCCTGTATTTAATCACTAGTCTAACATGAAACCATAAATTCAGTTGGGTGCGTTTCGCACCCAACTGAATTTATTCTCGTCAAATATAGTACTATTTTTAAGTATGCCTGTAAAGCATAGCAAGCCATTCATTATAGGTATTTGATGTTGTGAGGGCGGTGTTGTAAAATTACTTCCAAATGAAACTATGAGGAGTGAGGCGTATGAAGGTAATCATGGTTAACGGAAGCCCAAATGAAGGTGGGTGTACTTTTACCGGGCTTAGCATTATAAAGGAACAATTAGCAAAGAACGGCGTAGATTCAGAAATTTTTCAGGTAGGTAAAAAGCCTATTGTAGGCTGCACGGCTTGCAGAGTATGTAAACAGCCAGATAAGGCCGGGCGTTGTGTTTTTGATAATGATATGGTAAACACAGTTGCGGCGGCTCTTAAAGAAGCGGACGGACTTATTCTGGGGTCCGCAGTGCATTTTGCAAGTGCCACAGGGGCAGCCACATCCTTTTTTGACCGCCTGTTTTATAGCAGTGACTGGGCATCTAAACGGTTGAAGTTTGGGGCGGCTATCGTTAGTTGCAGGCGCGGTGGTAACAGTGCTACATTTGACCAATTAAACAAGTACTTTACTATTTCTCAAATGCCGGTAGTGTCATCATGTTACTGGAATGGAATTCATGGATACACACCGGAAGATGTTTATGCGGATGAAGAGGGTGTCCGCATTATGAAAACATTGGCAGATAATATGGCGTACTTAATAAAATGTAAACACCAAAGTAATGTGGAGATGCCTGAGCTGCACCCACATGTTATGACAAATTTTATACGTTGATAAAAATAAGGAGGAAATTATTATGGAGTATGTAAAACTAGGTAACACAGGTATGGATGTTTCAAAAATATGTATGGGATGTATGAGTTTTGGTGCGGCATCATCTGGGTTTCATGGCTGGACATTGGACGAAGAAGAAAGCCGCAAAATTATTAAACGCTCGTTAGAGTTAGGTATAAACTTTTACGACACGGCAAATTGCTATTCTTATGGGAGCAGTGAGGAGATTTTAGGCCGTGCCTTAAAAGACTATGCCAAACGTGACGAAGTTGTTGTAGCCACAAAGGTATTTATTAAAATGAAAGATGGCCCTAATGGTCAGGGTTTGTCCCGGAAGGCCATTATGCAGGAAATTGATAATAGTCTTACACGTTTGGGAATGGATTATATCGACCTATATATAATCCACCGCTGGGATTATAATACACCTATCGAAGAAACTATGTCTGCATTAAACGATGTGGTAAAGGCTGGTAAGGCAAGATACATTGGTGCGTCTGCAATGTTTGCATGGCAATTCCAAAAGGCGTTATATACTTCTGAGAAAAACGGCTGGGAAAAATTTATTTCCATGCAAAACCATTATAATCTTATGTATCGTGAAGAAGAGCGGGAAATGATGCAACTCCTTGCAGACCAGAAAATTGCGTCTACGCCATACAGTCCACTTGCGTCTGGACGGCTTTCCAGAGGTGCTGGGGCAGATACAATGCGTGCAGGAAATGATCCGGTGCAAAATCAAAAATATGGCTCTACTGAAGCGGAAGACCAAGTAATTATTAACCGTGTAGCAGAAATTGCAGAAAAGCGCGGCATTACCCGTACACAAGTGGCATTGGCCTGGTTGCTGCATAAGCCTCAGGTTGTATCTCCAATTATTGGTGCAACAAAGATGGCTCACTTAGAGGATTCTGTAGGTGCAGTAGGGGTTTCATTGTCTAAAGAGGAGATGACCTACCTGGAAGAGGCCTATGTACCCCATAGAATTGTGGGTGCGCTTGCCCCGGAGCCTAATTGGATACATGCTACAAATATAGTACGGTAATAAGTTTATATAAAAATTGTAAAGCCCAAATTCTGTAGATTTTGGGCTTTTTGATTCTATAGTTAATGATCATTCTGTTCTATGATTTCATCAACGGCATCAATAATATTTTTGTATCCTTTATCATTGTCAGCAAACATTTTATTAATAAGGTCATTTGTTTCAGCATTTGGATTCATTGTTAACATTGCGTTTCGTTGCTTTATCTGCCTGAAGATTGCTATAACAATACATACAGCAAATATCAGAAGTGGCGCAAAAATGGGAATTTGCTCAATAAAAAATTGTGCTAATAAAAAAATTACAGCTACCAGTAGAAGCATACGCATCTTAAATAACTCTATAATAATGCCCATTATGAACATGCTTGTGGGATATTTTCTTTTCATCGTAACATCACCAACTCCCATTGTGTTAAAGTATGTGTCGGATAAAATCCAATATTATAATAAAATTGCTGGCTAGAACCTACATCTGCTTGTTTGGCACCAAGGTCACCGGCACGTTTTACCGCTTCTAACACAGCCGCTTTACCCAAGCCCATCATCCTATAATCCGGGTCGGTTGCAACTGGTTCTACATAACAGTAAAAGTCTCCAGGTCTATACCACACTGTGCAGTGGGAAACATAATTACCGTCCGGTGCCTTCACGCATACAACTAAGTTTGGGTTAATCATAGGGCTAGAAAACATACGCCTGCGTTTTATCATGGTTTCGTTATCATAGTTTGGCCGTTCTCCATTACCAAAGCCGCGTCTTATAACACGATGGCATTGGTACCAGTTCCAGTCGTCTGCCGCCATACTAGTAAACGAAAACCCATCCGGTAGCGTGTAAGATTGTAATGCGTTTATATCGAGCGCAGCATCGTTATCTTTTTTTTGTGTAGGGCGAAAGCCATGTTCTCTTGCTGCTCGGGCAAAATCATAATCCCCATCGGGTAAAATTAATTTCAGATTGCCGTCCTTGTCCTGTAAATTTGTTTTTGCATAGGAAATCAGTTGATGCTTTAAGTAGGAATAATCCTCATCTACCATAAAGTATCCTTCGCCCAGTGGGCATTCATAGGTTGCTACAGCCACAAGCTTTCCATTGTCTTCCCATAATCCTATCCGGTCAAGATTATTTTGATCCCGCTCTTGATGGGTGACTGCCCATTCCCACGCGCCCCACAACATACGAGATGTGTAGATTCTTTCAGCGTTAATTCTAATTAAAAAATCCCGAACTTTTTTATAATCTTCTGTAAAAAATGGTTCGGGTGAGTATTTTCTAAGTGTCACAGCCATATAAATATCTCCAATCCTTATACTGGCATAACAAAAGTAGCAATTGCAACGGAGTGCAAAATAGACGCCGCGTTTACAAACAAATGAAACACAGAGTGCATATATTTTTTATGCTTTCCAACACCATAAAAAATTGCACCAATGGTGTAAAGTACGCCACCGATTAGTATGAGTACAAAAAACGGCACACCTAAAACCTCAATAAGTCTGCCAATTCTAAACATAGCCGTCCAGCCCATGCCTAAATAGCAAACAATTGCAAATGCCGCAAAACGTTTACGATCAATACCTGTAAGGGTTATGCCAATTATCGCAAGGCCCCATATAATGCCAAAAACAAGCCATGCATCTAGTGGAAATGTTGCTCTAAATTGCCCAAGCAATATAGGCGTGTAGGTTCCTGCAATAAGTACATAAATTGTGCAATGGTCTAAGACTCTAAATACCCGCTTGGGTGTTCCAATTTTAAGTCCATGGTAAATGCTAGACATCGTAAACAATAAAATCACTGTAAAGCCATAAATTATACCGCTTACTATGCCCCATGCATTTTGATGCAGTGCTGCAACAATAACGCAAGCCAAAAGGGCGACTAGGCCAAGTCCACCGCCTACTATATGGGTTATCATATTAAAAAGTTCTTCTCCGCGGGTATAGTTTGGCAGTCCAAATAAATTTTTTGTTTTCGTTGCCATTATTCATCAACCATCCTTCTTAGTTAGTTCAGCATAATTTTTAAACTAGCTCGCGCACGTGATAATCTTGATTTTACCGTGCCTATGTTTAGGCCTAAAGTTTTGGCCATTTCTTCATAAGTTAAACCTTCCATATCTCTAAGGATTATTGCCATCCGATAGTCGTTTGGAAGTTTGTTTATTGCTTCTAGCATTTCTTTAACCTTTTCATTTGTGGCAGCAGTTTCTTCTGGGGTAGGTAGGTTGCTTGGCATATCAGTAAGTTCCGTTAGCTGGTGTCGTCGTTTGCGTGATGCATCAATACATGTTCGTGCTACAATGGTACATATCCATGATTTTAATGTTCCATCTTCGGGAATTATTACAAGGGGTAGGCCTTTGTATATTTTTAAAGCCACTTCTTGGCTTATATCCAATGCATCTTCTTGGTTTGCAAAATAGCGACGCGCTATGTAAAAAATTAATTTTTCATAACGAGAAAGAATATCTTCAAAAGCCCCGGATAATGGCGGCAATAACGTTCTTTCCAGCTTTGCGGCTGCCAATAGCTGTGCATCCGTTTGGCACATGGCTAAAGTCCTTTCCTGGATTATTGGCTGTCTATATATAAAAATACCCAGAATGCCGGTCCTATATTTTGACACCTAGCCATAGGCTAGGGGGGTGTCCGCAACAAAGCCGTCTGAATCTGCCCTAAAAGAGCAGCATGGCATAGACTTTGCAATAATAGGACTCCCATTTTGGTTCTGTAGGTTCAAAATAATAGGTTGTCGAGCATCCCAGGCTCATTATAAATATTATAGACATTTTCTTAAATTTTAGCAAGAAAAAATTTACTTTTTAAATGAATTAATAAAGTTAAGAATCCTCTGCCATACAGATACTTTGTCAACTACTTCTGCATTTGTATGCGTGTCGCTATGCAATACGTAGCGCCCATTTTCATATTTTAGCATGAGTTTGTTGCGCATTAAAATCCAGTAGAAAGGCTCTTTAACCCTAAAAGGGATAAGTGGCCCATCAATAAAACCCTTTTCTACAGTTTCGTTTGTTTTTGGGTCACTTATTTTTTCTACTGTGGGTTTTTTTCCTAAACTAGAAATTGCAAAACAGTTTACATTTTTGAAAGAACCTGCCGCGTTATTTAAAACCCCATCTTCCCCTAAGTGGGAAATAAGTTCTCGCACTTCTTGGTTGATACCCTTTATACTCGGCATATTTACCGCACCACGATGAATTTCATCGTTTACCATATTTTGAATTCTGTTTTCCGGCTTGTTGCCAAAAAAGCTGAAGTTTACATATTTAAAGAGATCCGCTTTAGAAAGTGTTAAGGCCATTGGAATTTCGCTTTTTTCCATGTTAAGCCCTATAAAGTAATTGTACAGAGTGTTAAAAATAGCTTGATTAGAGTTTTCATCGGGTATTGCATCAATAAGGGCCGCATCTGAAAAACGAAACAAGTCTGCCATGCGGCGAAAATTTGTAGGATCTACCAGAAATATGAGGCCGGATGAATCTTTGATATTAAATCCATTATTTCTAATTCCGTAATCGTCTCGCAGGTCTTCGCCGGCAATATCATAGAATATAACGTCTATAGAGTTTTCCCTAAGTGTTCCATTTTCATCCTTGTAATTGTACCAATAATTAAATGCATATGGAGGAATTTTTTTACGTTTGGTCGAGCTTATTAAGGTTTGTTCTTTTAACAGGGGTTTTTGATAGGTTTCGTAAAAATTTTCGCGCACTTCTTTGTCGCCAATAAAAGTGAGCTTGGAGACAAAGTCGGAATTATTTTCAAGCTCGGCAATGAGCATGGTTAAAAATACAGACTTTCCCGAACGTGCGTCACCTAAAATAGAAATAAGCACTGTGTCACGCATACCATACCCAATTGGCAAATTATTATGGCAGTTAGGGCATAATCTAATGTCGGAAACTTCTAAATGCCCATCTGTATTTGTAAAAGTAACGCGCTGTACAAAGCCGTGGGTTTCAATATCTAAATTGTCATAGGTAATCCCATCATTATCTACGGCTGCAAATGGATATTGCATTGCCTTTTCCTTTGCAATTTTATCTGTAGCTTGGGAAATAGTTGCATGATAGTTATATAATTTTTCATCTAATAATTTTCCATCAGTAGTTTTCTTTGATTTTTTTACATCAATATTGATACTTGGCTGCAATCTAAACTCCGCTTCGTTTGGGTGGAAGCGGTAGCAGCAAAAAGGGCATAATATGTTGTCTTGCTTTTTTAGCATGTTAGCCTCCAACGGTTACAAGGTCGATTAAATGAGCATAATCCG
>Ga0123352_10002308_pt1 | contig 26392 bp, 4 predicted proteins | sample TergutLab28metaG_FD_89700 | JGI IMG/M metagenome (GOLD analysis project Ga0123352, IMG submission 89700) | Labiotermes labralis P1 segment gut microbial communities from Petit-Saut dam, French Guiana - Lab288 P1 | ecosystem: Host-associated > Arthropoda: Insects > Digestive system > Gut ... | reverse complement strand
GTCCACTTAAAGAGGCCTTAAGGGGCCGTCGATTCACCTCAGACGAGGAAGTGAAAGAAGCGGTGCATGAGTGGCTTGCTGCTCAGCCAAAGACATTTTTTTCTGAGGGCATCCAGAAGCTTCAGGAACGCTGGAACAAGTGCATTGCAAAGCACGGGGACTATATTGAAAAATGATATAATTGTAAGGTCTCTGCTATTGTTGAAATAAATTATAAAAATTGTGTGCAGATACTTATTGACTTACCCACGTAGTTTATGTTGTATGGGCAAATGTCTCTGTTTGTTCTCAGATAAATACAAAACACATAAATACAGTGTGGGCAGAGTGTACAGTTGTTGAATGTTAAACCTGTTGGTGCATCACATAATGAGTAGGCTTTAAAAGATTAATGACTAAGCACAATTGGACATTTAACTTATGTCATCCTGGGAGTGTCAGCTTCAATTCTTTGTTCGTGCTGGGTGTCCCAACATAGGTATTTTTATAGTTCCCCCATAGTCTTTCATAACATAATTTCAGTTAATGAACAAATTCCAAGAGTAATGGTCTCAATGCAGTTTACCTGTTGTAATAGCTTCCATCACTTGGTGGAGCATGTGAGATTTCTTTCTTTTCATTCATTCTCTCTCTACTTTCAGATCTTACAGCCCCCTTTTGTCTGTTGTGAAAATGAAACTATACTAGTACAGTAACAATAATAATATGTTCTGTGAAATATTTTAGATTGCGAGCCCATCAGCGTTTACACAATGGTAACACATTTAACTGTGAAACACAAGGCTGTGTGAAATTCTTTACTACTCTCAGTGACCTGAAGAAACATGTGAGAACTCATACCCAAGAAAGGCCTTACAAGTAAGTGTATATTTACACACAGACAGTAGATGAAGAGGCTGGAATTGGTAGTTAAAAGAAACAGGTGGCAGGCAAATGGTTTCTGATGGCAGTGGTTTTCTGTGGATTTTGTTTGTCATGCCATTTTTTTTATCATACACACTTGAAAGAAATCAGTAGTGCAGCTCAGAACAGATTCAGTGGTTTAACCTTTTGGCGCCGGAATTATTTTTTTTAATTTTAGCACACCCTGTATATAAAATGTTAATAATACAGGAACCAAATACGTTAGAATTATGAAACAAACTGCGTTTTGAAGAGAAAAAAACAGAGTATACACCATGTTTAAAATGTTCGGTACCTATATTTGTTGAATAAATATATAAAATGCAACTTTAGAGGTTAGCGTTGCGGTATGACCACTATAGTTGACATTAGGCGTCAAAAGATTAATGGTACATGTAACATAGAACAATGCACCTGATTAATCAGTAGGTTTTGCTGTTTACTGTCCTTTCAGGAACGGTTTCTTAACCAATAATCTCAGTGAATTGATGTTTCAATTCAAAACTGTTTTGGCCTTTGTTTTATTGTGCCAACTTGTGCCTCAAAATATAAATACCTAAAAAAATCCCTCTTGCAGCTAGAATATTTTATTTGTTGAGCATATGCTTGAAGTTGTGTGTCTGTTTTGAGTTATGTATGTACTCAATTCAAATGCCACCTTTTATTATATTGTATTAAACCTCAACCTCATACTTAAAACATGGTGATTTGTGAAGGTTAAGATGGTACCTGTGATTCATATTTTCTCATTTTTCATACGTTGACAGATGCCAGGAGGAAGGTTGTGGAAAGGCATTTACAGCAAGTCATCATCTCAAGACACACAGTCGTACCCACACAGGAGAACGCCCTTATCCATGTTCTCACTCAGACTGTGAGCGAACATTTTCAACATCGAATAGCCTGAAGTCACACTCCAAGCTTCATGAATCTGCTGACAGTATTGAAGATGTAAGATTTTATAAATATTGTAACAACATTATATTTTAACAGCATTACAGTGTTGTTATTTGCAGTGGTTTAATTCTGACTGTGAAATCTATGTGTTGAACCAAACATAGCATAAAATGGTTATATCTTGTGATAAATTTTCCTCTAGGCTGTAGAAGGTGCAGAAACGTCTGATAATGAAGGAGATGATGATCTGCATGAAGATACTGATAATCTACTTGAAGGAGATCGTGATCGCCTTGTAGCTGCTGTTGAACCCATAGATGACACTGAAACTAGAAGCAATGAACTGCACAAAATTAAATGTAGTAATCCGAACATAACCGATTCAGTACAAATGACTGCAATAGCAGGAGAAGATAGTGTGCAAGGTAAATTCATGTATGACATTTGCATGCCAACATTTCTGCACAGGCAGTTAACTTGCATAAATATAACTCAGATATTAACTAGGTCCATCCTCATGAAGTATATTCTTTTATGGTCTGTCTGGTGATGATGTGTGGCAGCAATGATCCAGGATAGTAATGTAAAGTAGGCCTTGAGTGTCTTATGCATATTTCTCAAGACTTATCCTCACAGCTTATTCTACACATGAAATGGTTCATTGTCAAAGGGCTATAGTAAAGAGCACCCACTTCAATATTAAATAGTATTAAACAGTGAGTGTGACAGAGGGCTGTGATCATATAACCAAAGATATAATGGTACGGCACTGAAGATCACTGAAGGTCAGTTTCGGAGACTGTTTGTACTTCCTTTATCAGGGACTGACATGATGGATGACATAGGTTTGTCTCTCTCTGTCACACACACATGTGTGCAAAGGTAGGATTTGTAACTCAGTCTTTTGCTCAAGAGCTGGCAAGTAGGAGAAAAATGGGTCAAGGGAGATAGTCACCCATCCTACTTAGCCTACATTCAGTGTTACATAATATTGGTAGAAAAACTGTAGAATGTTACCAAGTGCTCCACCTCCTCCTCCTCGTGTGGATTTTGGTGGTGGTTGATGATTATGCTTTATGAAGTGTGATTCCTTTGTTCTTCTCTTAGCATGCTTCATTACAATGAGACTGGACCACATGAACTAACAGTGGTTGCATCACCCATCCTATCATATCCTGATGATTAAGGCAGAGACAGTCTCTGAAACAAAAATTTACTCCATATTGACATGGATATCAGAGAAGATTTTTAAAATTAATATTGCATTTTTACAGAATTCTGTAAACACGTGTCCATGTGCACACACAAAATACCCAAACACAAATATATGAATAAAAGACTGCCATTCATGTTGAGTAGCATTTTAAAATTACACAATAATAATTTCATATCATTTAACCACATTTTGTTTTGTTCAGCAGCATTTTTCATCCCATTTACTGAAATCAGTCTACATGCAACACATGAAGAAAGTGATGTCATGAACGTTGAAGGTTTATTAGCCAGTGTTCAACCAGTGGTTAATTGCAACATAGTTAGCCACCAGTCAAGCCCATCAGGGATCTCTTCTTCACCAGCATTGGCACAAACATCTGTAGTATCACACTCTTCCTCTGTGCTAGGACCATCAGGAGCTGCTTCAGTGGGAAGTCCACAAATGTCAAGTGTTTCATGTCTAGAACTAAGACATGCTTTGCAGGGAGTACTTAACAATAATAATAAAGATATCACTAACAACATAGTAATCAGTAATTCAAATGTTATTAATAGTGAGAGGAAACAAGATGTGCACATGGCATCACCAGAATCAAGTGAGTGTATTGTTTCTAAGACTGCAGAAATTCCTAATGTTACTGATTCCAGCAAACACATACATGTCACCCACACAATGGTTACTAATGATGAGTCATTATCACCCTTACCTGCTACGCCTATTGAAATCTTTGATGGCTCTGATAAAAGAGTGTTGGAGTCTGGAAAACAAGTAGCAGATATTTTGAGGATTCTTTCTGCTAGCGGTCAAATTCAGGGTATACAGTTGACAGCATCAGTGGTTAATGAAACAAACCCATCTTCAACAAACATTTTTGAAGCTTCTGGTGTCAGAGCTGCTGAGATTTTAAGTTTCCTCTCTGCTTCTGGACAGATACAAGATATTCAGCTTGCATCGTCCTTGGAAACAGGAAATGCCTCAGACTTGTCTGAAACAATGAGTAAGACATCTGGAAATGTTTTGTATCTAACATCACCATCTTTAAATAATGTGAACCTTTCAAATGATCTCACACCTTTCATTAATTCTCCCAGTACAGATTCTAACCAAAGTGAAAACACACCAAATGTTACTGAAATGAGAAATTCTAGAATTGTTCTGCATGTTCAGGATGCTCCTGTTGTTCTTGATCCAGATAAAAATGAAGAGGTTTCGGAAGATACAGTCAGTTTGGTTTCTCCCTCCATTTTAATGCCTTCCAAAACCCCTCCAGGTTCATCAGAATTGTCATCACCATGGGTAAGTGCTGTAAACTCTTCTCTGTCTAGTCAATGTGCGGGTGAAATACTTCCTACAGGTAAACATTATGAGGAAAGAAATTGGTCTTCATCAGATAATGTTCCTATATTGCAGCAGTCTGATTTAAATCTAGTCACACCTAACAGCCAAGTTCTTTTTACAGTGCTCAGTACAAACGATTCTCACAGTTATGACAAAGAGGAAAGGATGACGAATGTTTTGCAAGATATCACGAAAGATGCAGGTATTTGCAAGTGTAGCCCATGCAGTTGTGATCCCACTCAAAATGAATGTGAAAAATGCAACCCTGAAACAGAACAAGAAAAGGTTTCTGATGCTCCAGAAGTGTCGTCCAGTAACCAAAATACCACACAAAGAAAGAAAAATGATCTTCCACATGAGAAAGAAGTAGGAACATTGCAAGTAAATACAAATTCCTCTGATAATATCTTGTGTACATCTGTGGAAATTGGAAATAACCACAGTGACATTTCTTCGTATAAATGTCAAATGACTGCTGTACGAAGTAGTACTGATGATGGTCCTGTTGCTCATGACATTGTGTCCACAGAAGTTAGGTCTTCACATTATGATGCAGGAGATACCGAGTCCTTTAGCTCTGCACCAGCGAATTATAATTCAACCAATATGGTGAATTGGCAAACTCCAGGCTGTAGTGTAGATACACTTATAGTTCCTCATATTCTGCCACCAAAGGAAATGCAGAATCACTGTGAAGCTGAGAATTCAGAAAATAATGTGAAAATGGACAGCAGTAGATTGTCTGGCAGTTGTGAGTGTTGTGGAAAGAATTCTAAGACCTCACATTTTGAGGCAGAGGGCAATAACAATGGAACAAATGGCAGGGAACCATGTTGTGTAGTGGTGTGCCTAAAAACTTTGGAACAGCTCAAAAACATAATAGACAGAGGTTGTTGCTCTGGGGCTGAAAATTCCTTACGGGCATTAGCTTTGCAGATCTCAACAGTGAAGTCTTCTTGCTGTTCTGGCAAACATTAATAAATAGATGAACTTCTTTTTATATGGCACAACAGCCAAAATCGGGCTTAGGCCACCTCATTTTTGAGATTCCTAGATCACACACACATAGACACGCACTGCGTAGGACTTCTTTGAATGAAAAGCTTGAGACAAACATTAGCTGAGTCAAAACTCATGCTCATGATATGTTTAGATAAATACAGAGTTTATGACATCTTTTTCATCTCGGAAACCAGTATTTGTGTTTTTGAAAGTCTTCCTGTTGGTATTGGGGTATAGTTTAACTCTTTGTCCCACATATTTATACTACTGTGGCTTGCGTGACAGATATTTTATGGATAAAGGCTTCATTTAACTCGGTGGCTTAGTTTGATATCACTGTTGTGTAATTATTAAACATGTTCGCAAAATTGCAAAAAGTGACTTAATTTATCATATCTGTCTGTCAGTCCATCCATTTGCCCACATGGAACAATTTGGATCCCACTGGCTGGATTTTCATGAAATTCATTATTTCAGTATTTTTAAAAAATCTGTCTAGAAAATTCAAGTTTCATGACAACTGGACAAGAATAACAAATACTTTACATGAAGACCAGTGTATATTTTGATCATATTTTGCTCAGTTCGCCATAGAATGAAAACTGTTTCACACAAAAGTTGCAGAGAAAATCAAAACACGGGTATTATGTTCATTCACTTTTTTTCATAAATCTTACCATTTATGAGCTAATGTGGAAAAATGTTGTAGAGCTGGACATGCCACAGATGACAGTATGGCACATGATCATTGCATGCTGGATACGTAAGGCTACAAACACCCACTCAAAATATGTAATACTAATTGCTTTTTAGTACATCATTGGTTGCACAAATGCTCCTCACAGTTATGCTATGCATACACTGCCTATCTTGTTAGAGTTTGCTATATGATTTATATATTTGTGTATAGACTGCAGTGTTTCTACTTGCTGCACTTACACTTGGCACACACATATATAGTAAATCTGACATTTTCATAAAAATATTTTCTGTAACATTTTGACCATCAAACACTTACCATCAGGGAAAACAGACATATTATGCACATTTAATGTGCTGTGTTAACAGCATATGTGACAGCTGTTGGCACGTCGATGTCAGCCTGGATTAGTCCGTGTGTGAGGGGTAAATGAAAAGTAGTGCTCAAACTTTATATCTTGCGAACAGATGGCAGCACTGTTATGCTGCAGGTGGCTGTTCGACATTCAGAGGACTGTGCATTGTGATATATTCTTATAATGAAAGCCAATGAGATGCACTATTTCTCAAATTTATTTGACCAAGTACTCCACATATTTTGGACAGGTCCACTGTCCATCATCAGGAGTATCTCAAAACTGTATACACAGCAATAGGTATTCATCATGCTAGTTCTGTTGGCTGTCTGCTAGTGTGGTCAGGACCATGATGATGGACAGTGGATCTGTCTGAAACATGTAGAGTGCTTTGTCAAATAAATTTGAGAAATAGTGCATCTCGTTGGCTCTCATTGTAAGAGTAAGCATGTGGCTGTGTTAAGAAGTTGTGTTGCTATTGCATGTGGAATGGAAGCCTGCACTGAGCACTTGTTGGTGGACTCAAGAAACATGCTGTGATTGAATTTTTGACTACCAGAGGAATCTCTCCAATTGAAATTCATTGATGAATGCAGGTTGCTGGTGGTGCTGACTGTTTGGATGTGAGCACTGTGCATCACTGGCCCTAAAAGTGTTAAGGATGGTGAACTGAGGAAAAGCTGATTTGTGTGATACACAAAGAAGTGATGACCTGTGAAGCTTCATGAGTTGAAATTTTCCAACAACTTTTGTCATGCTATGAGAGCGAAGATGAGGAATTTCTATTGTGGCAGCCAGTGAAACGTGGGTGCATCACTTTGAAGCTGAAACCAAGTCAGTCCATGAAATATCATCAAAAAGGTTCACCTGCCCCCCCCCCCCCCCCCCAAAAAAAATCAAAACACCCAGGCATAGGCAGGAGAAGTCATGGCTACAGTTTTTTTGTGATGCAGATGGTGTTATCCCCATGGCTCTACTTAAACCCGGGACCACCATGAAGTCAGAGCAGTACACTGCTTAATACGCAACAGTTTGAAACAATGATTCAGAAGGGTTCAGAAACATGAGAGCATTTTGCTGCAGCATGAAGGAAGACTTCATGGATATCTGTATAACTGGAATGAAGAGGTTGAAAGAAATGTCAGGACCTGGATGAAGAATAAGAATGTGGAGTTTGTTTAATGATGGCTGTGAAAAACTTGTCCATTATTGGCGCACATGTGTGTTGAGAATGGTCATGATTATGTAGAGAAGTATAACAGGTGATAAAAGGCTCATGTAAAGACTTATTTTCGTATTTCACTTTTTCTTAATTAAACAAAAGTAATCGAGATGGAGGCATTAGTTTTCATTCACCCTACATATTCTATTTTGGAAAATATTGATTTATCTTCTAAACAGCATAACATATGAACAAGTGGAGATTAAATTAAAGTAAGATAATATTTTTTTAATATTTAAATATCTCAAATGTATTAAACTTATGTATCATATCATATACCACATTTTAGCTACTATGATAATTTCACCTCTTCATGTTGGTACAGCATAATAGTCATCAAACAGATCTTGTTGGTTTTGAAGGAAAGCATGTACAGCAAAATTCCATTAATCTGACTCACACAGGACTGGACAGGTGCCAGTTTATTGGATATTCCAGGTTGTCAGACAGTACTTGTACAAACCTAAGTTCTTACAGGTAATTTTTTGTTACTTCTCCAATACTTGGGCTGTAAAACTAAGCAGTGGAATATTTCATTTGGTTATCTTCTCATGTGCTGGTTCATGGTCATTAGGGTCCTCTTCTGTATTTGTTGGAGTCATCATAGCTGAAGAAGTTGATGGAGTAGGAGAAAGGAATCGGGATACCACAATAGTTGATGTACAGACACTCTTGGTGGGTGGCCTTTTTGAACAGGTCCCTGAGATCTGTCTTTTTTATTGATTAAGCTTTTTCTGGAAAAACAAAAAACTTTCAGTCATGGGACAACTCTCCACAAGTGCTGGATTATGAGGATTTCTAAATTATCAGATCAGTTATTATAAATGGAATATTGCCGTACTTGTTTCTGTTTATGCGGTGAAGAGGTCATACCTATGATCTGCTATTTTTGGGTTTATCCATTAAGACTGTAGACTGACAGTTTCGAAATCTGCTGTTCAGGTTTTTGAGATTTTTAAATATGGTAATTTTGGATTTTTGCCTTCTGTGAAAAAAAGAGGTAAATGTAAATGGGTAATAGATATTAAGTAGTTTAAATTTTAAGGCTTAATGAGGAGGACATACTTGTTGGATTATAGTACATAAATAGGAGATGACTGGTTGGAATGTACAATATCTGTATAGCGTTGAGGTGTGTGATTTAACTAGTGCGTGCATGTTTGTCAATAGATTTAATTTCATGAATAATGCCAAGAAGTGTATTTTATTCACAACAGACATAATCTTTAATTTATATATCGTTCCTGCGATACAAGTGTATTACTATTCGTTTTACCTTAGTTGTAATCTCCCCTTGTTCACATGTTACATTGTTTGCAAGAGACGTCAATGATTTGTGACAACATAATGCATGAATAATCCAGGGCAGATACCCCTGTGCCAACCAAATATTATTTGCACAGTATGTTAAAATATTCAGTAAATATCACATTGTGCATAACATGTCTGATGTTTTCCCTGGTAATGGCCATTTCATGGTCAAAACATGCTGGAAAATGATCTCTGAAAACCCATACCTTAGTTGTACACCAAGGCCTTCATTTATGCCTTAATGATCCTTCCCAACTTACACCATTTTTTACTTTGCGTTCTGTTGTTTTTGGTTCATTACTCTTTGTCTACTTTATTTTCAATTATATAGATCCTATTTATTATTTTTTTGTAGTCATACCTCTTCTACCTACTCATTGTAGGTGTAAAGAGTTATTGTTGCACCTGATTACACATGACACACACACACACAGATACACACATGTGTGCATGCTCTCTCTCTCTCTCTCTCTCTCTCAGTGGGGCTGCTCTGGATGAGTGATCATCCTGATGCAGAGCCCTCTACCTGACAATACACAACACTCAAAAAAGACAGACATCCATGATGCATGCCAGAGTGAGATTCGAACCCACAATCCTAGCAAGTGAGTGGCTGCAGACAAATGCCTTAGACCGCATGCCCACCAGGATCGGCATCTTTTTTTCTCGTGGGAATATAATTTTTTATTTACACCCTTATCATTTATTTCCACTTTGTCAGGAACACAACTAAGACATAAAAGAAGGCTTTCATGTACTGTGATGGTGTAAAATAAATATAGTGTGGGTTATAGTATAAAATGTTTTACTTTAAAATTGTGATGGAAGGACTTAAATTGACTTAACCTGTTGTATGATATGTATTGTCTTGTATCTTTCCCATCCAACAACATGGTTTTGTTACACTTCTTTATAAATCCTAAGGCAGTCAACATGTAGATGCTTAGTTGATTTAAAGGATATTCACACAAACCTACTTACTGTTCAGTGAGTTGAAAGACTCCACATCTGAAATGAAATACCAAATTAAATTAGAATTTTGCTAATCAGCTTTGTCATTAATGTCTTATTTAGAACAAAATGGTGTTAACATTAAGAAATTTAAGTGTATGAAACTCACAGAGTACTTGTTATTTACATCAGTTGTTTATTTCATAGTACTCTGTTAAGAGTCTTTTGCATCTCGTGAATTTTGTCATTTCACACACTAACATAGTTAACTTCAGACCAGAATTTGAATGAAGGCATCATAAGAACAGTCATAATTGACCATCAGCTGTGGCTGATGTTAGGCATTTTGAGCATCACACTGTGTGATAGGTATACCTGACACTAGGCACCAGAGGGCTAAGAACTGTTGCATACTTGCTCGTGGTTAGGACTGACATCGTGAGAAATTTTGCCGTATGTTATCACACAAAAGTGGTACTGAGCAAGTTGACTAAAGCAGCAGTCCTTGTGACTTATATTTGGGTGATGCTTGGTTCACATCTTGGGGCAACACCAAATATTTGACATTTTTATTCATGGTTTGCCATAGTTGCTCCAGGCAAATGGCAGGACAGACTGTTCTGTCAAGATTGCTTGTTCCATATCCATTCTAATTCAACTGCAATCTGAGTCATGAGACTGTAAAATGAATATTTAGTATTTCATTACCAGTTTGTAAAGTTCAGTCTTTGGTTGGAGTACATACTGTTTTCTCAGCTACATCTTTCTTTGAAACAGATCCACTGATATATTAAAAAAAACAGTAAAGTTTGCTGTGTATGTACAACTATTTGTTACTGTAAAAATCCAAAAGAATTCAAAATAAGCCTGATTGTTGCTGGTGTGTTTATGTGCTTTACTGTTTGACATTTATAGGGCTGTGCATCGTAATATTGTTTTTATAGCACCAATGTATCAGATTTATTTTATGACACACTACATGTTTCGGACAGTCTTTCCATCCATCGTCAGGAGTTCAAGACTGTACATACAGCAACAGGCATTTGTCAAACAGATACTGCTGTCTGCTTGCTAGCAGGTACCCGCTAGCAAGCATAAAATAAATTTGATACACTGGTGCATCTAGTTGGTTTTACTATAGAAAGAAGTGCTTTACTCTGTTAATACTTCTGTGACACAGACTGTTTGTGCGATACACTGCTGTAGATAGATATTCAGACACAAAGTAGAGAGTGTGTAGCTGTTTTCAATTGATGGATAACCTGTATGGGTAACGATTTTAAATCTAAAAATACTGTTGAATGGCCTTTTAATAATGCAGGTAATATTTCAACTGCTAATCAGGTGGCAGTATTGTAATACAAATGATGCATAATTTTGAGAGTTGGTCAGAAAATAAGTTTACAGTGCATATACTTTGGTTTCCTCATTCTCAGCTCTAATAAGAGCAGTTCAAATTTAATTGCGTTGCTATCCCATTGCTTTTCTACATAGATACAGCCACAGTTGAATCATCTGTCATGTCATGAGGTGAGCTTTCCTATTCCCCTTTGGTGGACATCCATGTTCATTGTTGTCAGCCATCATGTCCCACCTGTTTCCACCATGTGACAGGCTTTAAATTTGTGGCCACAGAGATTTTGCTTTGGGACTGGAAATGGATGATAATTACTCAGTGATGAGTTTCTCTAATGTAATTTACATTGGTGTAATTTCTTTAATTATGAAATTGTGTGCCATGTAAACATATTTACTGATCCCCGTATGTATGGGAAACGGTAAATCAAAGGATGGGATATGTATCTACATTTACACTCACTTTAAGTGCACAGGGACTGATACATATGATCATTACACTGTGATGAGTTTCTGTAATGCAGTCTCCATTAGGATATTTTAATTATGAAATTGTACTCCATGTAAACATATTTTCTACTCAGCCTTATAAGTGAAACAGTAAACCAAAGGATGAGAAATGTAGCGAAATTGATGCTCAAATTGCACGTGGACTGCGTCGTCATACAAAGTCAATAGATTAATGCTTTTTTTATAGTTTGTAAGTTGTTGAATGATGCTGCATGTGTTATTTTATACAATATATACATAATTCTGAAGATTGGCGAGTAAATTTAATGTTGGTTTGCACAAGTTGGGTATGCCATTGCTTTACAAGAAGGTGAATCAAAGTTACCAGTTTTGTCAAAAGTGGCTCATTGTACTAAAGATAGGTATATGCCTTAAAAGTGGGTGTCTTTAAGGTGTGAAACTTTCACTTGAAACATTTTTTTGTATAGTAAATATACTGGGGGAAATAACTTTCAGTTCTCTGTGTGGTTGTCTGTAGTGTATTCAACTTTGTAACAGTATGCAATAGACTGATATCTGAAGTATAATGTTGAGCGAGACCAATGAGGAATAAGCAGTAGAAAATAGATTTGGAGGGTACCTCTTCACTCGTCTTTTATCTGTGATACATTAAATACAAACTTGTTACATACATTATTAACCCCAGAATACAAAATTTATCTTAAAATATAAGCATATACATTAGTTTTTGTTATATGTTATTCATACTGTTGCATATTCTTATAATACAACCAACAAATTTGTCATAAATTGTATTTTATTAAGCACATATGTTGTGGTATGAATGTTTGTTGTTGTTCTTGTTAGAAGAGTAAATTTGTAATTTTACGACTTTAAGTGCTGGACAGCTTTCTGATCTAACTTCTTTTAGGTTTGTTTTTGAATCGCAGTGTTTCATATTGAATAATATATTTTTTACTTACTGTTCTTCTAAAAATTATGCATCTGTTAACCTTGTAATTAATAATATTAATCAATTGATAGTCATGCTGCATAGTTTTCAGTAACAAACAAAACAAGAAACTTAAAATACATCAAACCCGCTTGTACCAGTACAGAACAAAGCATTACTTGACGATATTATCTATTTGCAAATTTATGTTTTTGTTAAAATATTCTTATATTTTCTGTTACATGTTGTGATCATTTAGTTTATATAAAACTTATATATTTGTGTTAAATAATCCTTTGCACAGTATGAATTTGTTTGAAGGTAAGCAACACTGATTAATCTTCATTAAACCAGAAGTTTTTAGGGGTTTTTCTTCCTAGCTATATCCAAAGTTGGTGGTATATTACTTTTCAGGTGTACTTCATACTTATTTTTAAAAGTAAGTTCAGCTTACGGGTAAAGAAAAAAATATGTTTTTGGAAAGATTTAAGGAAGTATTCTAGAGAAAAATGGTTAAAACGTTCTTATTTTGATGAGAATAATGCATTCAGAGTTGCATAGAAATTGTGTAGAATTTTAGTATTAGTCATGACTGGTCTAATAAAATGCCATTTATTAACTGTGTATTATTAGTTATATCATTGCTGGATCTGGGAAATTCAGAATATACATGTTTATTCCCCTAGCAGATTTTCTAAATGCTTAATAACGTATGTACATTATTAAACACAAACAAGTGAATTGATGCTGTTTTATAATTAATGTATCTAATGCCTGTTACAGTACTTGCACAGGAGCTGATTTACAGCAGTCATTATATTCATCAATCACTGGTGAATCATCATCTGACATATGACACCTGGAATTTGAGAATGTTATTTGCCTTTGATGTGATGGTTTTTCATCTTTGATTGTTGTTAATGTATTATTATGTGGAATTTAATTACTGATAGCATATGCCACAGTTGCGCAAGTTCCCAGTGGTTAACAGTAGAATTCCTTGTGTTCTTTGTGTCACTGTGACATGATTGCTTGACAGTATGAATTATGATACATGACAGGTTTCACATCCAGAGCCATAGGGCAAACTGATGGATCAATGAAGTGTAAGTGTAATGTAATCTGAACTGATACCCCAGAAGTCCTGATAATTCAGCACTTCAAAAAAAATAGTCCAAAGTCTTCAAGTGTCAGCGTCCATAACATCCAGTTCGTGTAGTGATTCAGTGATATTATCTTGAGATTGAGCTCATCAAGCTATTATAATGGCTTCCAAAGGTCCCAAGATGTTGTGGTATTTCCTGACTCTTTGTCTCATCCTCATTAACTTCTTCAGCCTTGAAGACTTATGAATCCAGAAAACATAGAAGGGGACACTGATATCCCTGAACTTGCAGCTGAAGGAGACATCCAAATTGATACTCCTGTGATCGATAGGTTGAGTAGCCCAAATGTAGGAGTGGTAACAAAAAATTACCTGTAAGAACTCAGGTCAGTATAGGTACCTTTAACAGTCCAGCACCTGTCCATTCCCATGGGTGCTGGATTAAAGGAATTCTGCTGTATTAAAGTTCATATGGTGCCAAATCTGAAAACTTTGATAAATACTTGTGACCTCTGATGTGGTGGATATGTTTCTAGAAACTGCCTTCAGCATATACCACCTTTCCTGGAGATGTATTTTAACATAATTATATTATGGTGTGTAGGGAATAGGTCCCAAATATAAAACTCAAAGACACCCAGCTAACTGTAACTCACAGAATGTCAGTAGAGGCACATGCAGTGATAGATCCACAAAACAAGTAATGTTTTCATTCGTTCTATAATCTCTCTTACTACAGGTCCATAGCCTCTTCCAAAGTTATTTCCCCACAAAGTGAAAACTAGTGCTTTCTCTTTCAGTTTCCAGTATCCTCTCTTTTCCTATAAGGGTCATCTATTAGCTGCTTACATCTTCTTCCCATATTCCCGTCACTTCTATCCTTTAATGTGTTTTAGAAAGCAGTTTGTACGCAAGAATGAACCTTTCCAATTATCATTCCTTCTTTTTATGTTTGTAGGATATTCTCCTGCTTGACTCTTTGTAATATTCTTTCAATTCTCACAGGGTGTGTCCAACTGGTCTTCTCCACCACCACATTTCACAATTTTCCAGGTATTTCTGATCCACATTCCAAAGTGTCCAAGTTTCAGCATCATGTAAATCGATAAAACTAACACAGATTTTGAAATCTCCCACTGTTGGCTCTAAAACCACATCTGTCCTTGTGTTTGTACCTGTGACAGCACTAACAGCAGGAGGAGTTCAGTGTTGGCTGTCTGGCCAAGAAGTAGGGTTAGTCACCTGTGGCTTGGAAGGTAGGCCAGGAATGAGTCATGCTTGAAAAGTGAGCCCTGGGTCAGTGTCTTAGCTTTTCTTTGTTCAGTACACAAAATTGATCTTAAACGTCAAGCAGTGCATTGCAGTCACACCTCATGGTTTCTTCTTATGTGCCATCATTACCATGTTCACACAACAGTCATGTACTGATTGTGCAAAGAAAGTGGCACTTTAGTGGCAATGGCACATAACTTTTCAATGGAAAGTAACTCAGGTTCTTGCTTGTCTGTGAAAACCACTTGGCAGTACAGTTTCTGCAGTCACTGGAAGATTTTCATCTCGGTAAGCCAGAAACTCCTCCATGTTATCTGTGCCAACTCCTCTGATCCCTCATTTGGTGGTGACATGGCAGATTTATTGCAGTGTTGAAGCCACAAAACACTTTTGTGATATCTGGGCACAGTGGCCACTGAACAACTTCCTTCAAGCCTGGAACTCTTCATCCCAGCCCTCCTAGATGTTATGGATGGTCTGCTTTATTTGTTACTATTTTCACCAGTCCCACATATGATGTTCCCTATTAATCTTCTTGATGGATTACCCAAAAGGCTTGAGGATTTCTATTGATGGCCCTATGTATGGGCTGTCAGAAAGTAACACCACTTTAATGGGGAAGTTGGTCTGAGTGTCCAGACTGAGGAGGTGTCCTGTTTCATTGTATGTTATCAGCTGAACCAATGGTGCAACAACAACATTGTCACAGGATTTGGTTTTGAAAAACAAAACTGTAGCACATTCAGGAATAGACCTGTCATCACCCAAGCCCAACAATTGCTGTGAGACATGACAGGCTTTACGAGGTTCATGCATAGTGTGAGGTATCGCTGAGTAGTAGGTCAGAAGCGTTAAATCCTGAGGTACCGTTTTCCATCATGGAAATAAAAGCCGGGGATCCTGTTTTCTTCCAAAAGAGCCCACTTCATCTACATTATAAATTAAATTTGTGTACAAAATACACTGTGTTTGTAATCACAAAGAACTCCTTGGGATAATTTTCCACTGCATCCATATCCACATTGACTGGTACACCTCTTAATTTTTGGCCAAGCAAATCAGATCACCTTCCAAAGCAAACTCCCCTTATCTGCTGTAATACTGTCTCAAATGTCTTGCCACTCTGGTGGGTTGTCAGATTATCCAAAATACTTGGTTAACTTGATCCTTAACCCCTGTTCGAGGCAGCATATATATTCATCAGTAATTTTTCATTGATTTGATGCATTTTTACTCTTCCAGATCACAATTTTTATATTTTTACTGCCTCTTTTGACACTCTGTGCCAGCCAGGAATGCATTATGCAGGGGTGACTGGTACTCCAGGGACAGTGCCTGTTTATGACAGATGGTAAGATTAAATTTTGTTACTGTCCATAAACAGGTATGTATCTGTATTTAGCACTTACAGATACACAGTTCATGTTGCTGTAGCAACTTACAGGTGTTTTCTACTTGTCTTGCAAGCACTATTTGTATTAGTTCCACAAGTGCCTATTTTGTAGTTACATGTGCCTGTTGTAATGCCTAAAATGGAGATTTTTGTGCCTGAACATCTGTAGCCTTGGTAATTAGTAACAAAAATATACTCATGTACACTTTTATAACATGGAAATCAAAATGATGGGGAAAATATGTCTCTCTTTTTCCTATAAACTATGTAGTACATGAACTACTTCAGCTATATAATGATATACATTCAAACCTGATATATCGCCACCCTCACTCAACACCCATGTAAGTTTGTGAACAGAAATGCCCTTCCTATTATACAGTATTACTGTTTACCGGCACTCATAATATACCACCTCAAATTATGATGAACAAACGGTGGCCCTGTATTGGGTTTTGACTGTGCATCTGTTAGTTGACCATGTCATTTGTAGGTTATTGAAAGAAGAAGTGATCCATAAGAATGCTTCTTATGTGTGTCTCAGTATGCACTGCAGTCTTACTACAATTTTAGTGCCAAAGATAGACTGCAGTTGCCATATGTGGCATTTAATTTGTAATTTTCATATTCTCCTAGATTGTAGGAAATCTTATACATGAGCCTGAACATGTCTCACTTAGCAAATTAGTAGGTTCACAATATATAAATTTCTGAACTACAGCCAAGTTTGTGAAACATAATTCCTGATTTCTAAATGGCACGGCAGTCTGCTATACATTATTTGTCACCTTACATCACATGTATCAGGTGTTTTGATATATGTTAATAGAAATTACTTGTTAAGTAAAAAATTTATTACATATGCAAGTGTGAAATAATCTTGTTAAATCATATGTGATACACAATTTTAGTATATAGATTTAATTAGTGGGTACTTCAGTGATTCGGCTGAGTTAAGGAATGTGTCTACTTTTTCAGCCGTTGTACATTTTCCCATTTCCAACAAGTTCAGTTGATTTGATGGCTTTAAGCTTTAAACCGGGGATTCTCAAACACAGGGTTGCAACCCCAATATGGATTGTGAACTTCCAAGTCATCAAATGATTTTAATTGTTTCAGTGGGGTGCTGATTAGGTTTTGATACTCTTTGGGTCACAAGGCCAGTGCAATATATGGTTTTGGGTCATCAATAGAAATGTTGAGAATATCTGCTGTAAACCATCACAGATGTGCGTGATTTCAGGCTTCCACTGCAAAGTAGATGAGAACTGCACTCTTCTGGGATTTTATGCAGCAAGTAGTGGTACTAGCTGCTCAATAACCCAGACGAGTGCAGTTCACTTAACAGATGTAATTTCAGTTTTGTCAGAAAAAGTACCTGTGCAAGACGGGAGTTGAACGTACATTTTTGGTTTATTGGAATTAAATCAATTGAGAATGAATCAGTTCTTTGCCATATGGAAGGTTTTCATGCCTTGGAATTTTGCGTCCGATATGAATTTCGCATGTTACCACAAGATGTAGCACATCATATTGTGGAACTGAGGCACCTGTTGTGTGCATAACTTACTGTTTGTATGAATAGTATAATTTCTTTTACACAAAATTGAAATTATTGCATGAATTGCTTATCAGAAAGGAGTCTGTTGCTAGTGTAAGTAGTGTCACATTGTTAAACAACTTTTGATAAAATATAATCTTTGTATCATACTGAATTTCACTAGTGTGTTTTCAGTAATTTTTATGCCGTCTCTTCCTGTCATCACAATGGTACGTTATGTGAAGTATCGTAATGTCTGAAGACTTGAAGTTTGCTTTTTTGTAATTCGATTGATGTAATCCCATTGTACTTTTGATACCAACAAGTAAGGATTCAAATTTTCAGTCTAACACAAATGTGTATTTATTATGGCTTAGCTACATATTCAGTCTCTATCCAAACCGTCATTGGGCTGTTCTATAAAACTTTTGAAAATTTTAATAAACACATCACACAATAGCCACTATGATGTTAGTGACAAGAATGACAGCTGAAATGAATGATTTGTAATTACGAGATCTCATGAATGAGGTGGATATTTTGGTGCATTTTTAACTTCGTTTTTTAAAGTTTTGTGCTGTAGTCTAATGGTCCAAACATGGACTGGAACATGTAGCTAACCATTAGAAATATACAGTTGTGTTAGGCTGAAAATCTGGATGCTGGTTTGTTGTTTCTTTGTGCTATCTAAACTGAATGTATCTGAGAATTGTTCTTTAATTCTGAGTTCTGATAATGTGTGTATTTTACTTCAAACAGGCCTTTCACATGGTGTGTGCACACACACACACACAAACACACACTCGTACAGGGTAAACTCATTGTTTGGTTCCATTTAGTGCTCAAGGTAACATATGCAGACATGACAACTGTAATATGTCACCTCTCTGAACATGTGTGCCTAAATATAGTGAGTGTTCTTGTGTGTTCTAACTTAAAGACTTCACTAGTAACAGTTTTGCTAGCTGCTAACTCAGATGCAGGGAATTAGTATTTGTAATATGAGTGAAGTTGGGCCTAGCCTTAGAGCTGTCAAGATACATCTTGTAATCAGAGTTTTGCGATAGAATACAAGTGTAATAGATGAGCTCACAAAAACCATGTGCCATTACTGTGCATCCATTAGAAGCATTGACATTATTCAGAGAGCATTATAACTCTGAGGAATGAATGTTATGTGTATTTGATAAGTACCTGGTTCTAACCTGAGTCACTGTCATTTATTTTGACTGACAGGTTTCCAGTTTTCCTTATTACCTGTTTATTACCAAGATGATATGATTTGTATCTTATCTCAGGACACATGTAATCCAAAACAGTTGATATCATTAAAAATACAAGAATGTTTCACTGCATAAGTATAGAAGAACCTGCAGTAGTCTCACAAAGTCATGGTGGAAGGGTGACAAGAGAGGCAAGTGACAGTGTGGCATGGCCGGGAGAGATACGGCAATTCTAAATAATAGTACATTTATCTTTAAAACATAGCATTTACATCTAGTACACTTCTTCTTCTTCTTCTTATAAAGCGCTACAACCTGTACAAGGTTTTGGCGTGCTCAACTACTGCATCTAGTACACAAAAAAACTTTTTACCCTATGAAAACCATAAAAGTGCAATGGTAATCGACGCCCTGCTCTGTGCTGCTGTGGGCACAGCAAGTCATCAGCATAGGTTAGAAACATGGTAGATCTGGGACTGTACTAAAAATGATAGCTGTACTTAGCCTGCCTGTATTAAATTCACTGGTAAAAAATATTAAATGTTCAAGGCATTTTTTTTGTCTCACCTGTGTAGAAGTGTTTGACATACCTGATGATTATTGGAATTTCATTGCAGATTTAAGGAGTGCAGACACATCTCTTCTACAGGCGAGACAATAGTGTTCCTGGTTTTGTTCAGTTTCCTGTGTTGTATACTGACATAGTACTCCCCACAGTTCACAGGAGTGGTAGATCATTTTGCTACTGAAACCAAAGAAAATTGTATCTGACAAAGGGTTGTGGTGCATATTAATATATCAGTTATTACATTAAGAATACAGCTAAATGACAAAAATTAATATGTATGTACATACACATTCACATGCACATACACATATATAATGGCTCATCTAATTGTTTTTAGGATTATCCTCTTGCTGTAGTTTGTACCTTTAATTATTTTTTATTGTGATCCATTTTTTTTCCCTACTCTGCTGTAGCATATCAGCAGTCAGCATGCAGCAAGTCATGTGTATGGGGAGACAGCATTAGCTATTTGGACTACTACTGTGGTAACTGGTGCAGTACATGTTTCATTTGTGCTGATTGTAAATTTGCTTCTTTTATGAGTCAGTTATGAGCATTCAAGAGGGGTGTATGGAATTTGGTTAAGAGCTGAACAGTGTTACTTCAAAGCGCATCATAACAATAAAATGTAACATTTCCACCTCAGTTATGTGCTACTACCGTACCTACCTCGTCATGTAATTGAATTTGTAAAAGGATGGAGGTAAAGTTGTCTGTGTCCACACCTAGAAGGCATGCAGGGTGAGAAAAGGTACAACCACACTCACTCTGAACCTTAGCATTGTATGGAGGTGAGTGGTCAAGTGAAATGTCCCAGCCACTTTTCCCCATTACCCATCGAGAAGGAGGCTCAGTGGCCTCTATGTTTGGAGAGGAGGAACATTGTATTGATCCATATGCTGCCAGTTATTCAAATGCCAGACTGTTACATGCGAGAATTTTGTTACTGTAGGTATGTCACATTTTAGCATGGGTTTGAATGATGAAAGCAGTATTAATTTTTTTAATGTCAGAATTTCGTTTCACTTTCACTTTGCATAGGGGCTTGAAGTTGATGTACGTTACATACGTTTGACTCGTTAATGCAGAATTGTACACAGATGTGTTATCATTCCCATATCAGATTTGTTTTATACTGGAAATTGAAAGGAATATTGCACATTCAGGTGCAAAAGTATTGTAAACCAAGTCAGTATGATAATAATTAAAGTCCATCTAAGACATCTGTCCCACCACAGCTATGTTGCGCCCATGCTTTCATAATTTTACAGAAAAAATTAACATAATGGAGTGCATGTGGCCACTAAATATTAGTAACTACACACGGCCTGTCATACAAATATGGTTTGATTTTTACAATATCTATTTTATTTTATGCGCGGAGGTTATATAGTGTTAAATGTGATGTGAAATTATCATGAATGGTGAGATGGTAAGGATCTGAAAGGTCCTAGTTCAAGTCTGTCTTGACATTTCCCCAAAGAGATGGACACAACACAAAACAATGTCACTCAGAACAGGTGATATTCCAGTTCAGATTGGAGCTGGGTATCTCCCAGTGACAAGCTTAGAGTGTAAGTGAAACATCAGCCTGCTGTGCTTGTTTATTTTACACAAACTGTAATGTGATATTAGAGCCTTGGTAGTGAAACTGTGTAACTTTGTGGTGAGGGAACAAAAAAATTATATGCCTCTTCATAAAAAGTTACGTAATAAAAGAGATGAAATAAGAAGTCAATTTTGAATATTATATTAAGGGGAAAAGTCACTTCTGCACCTTCACGTTCTCTGAGATGCCAGGTGATTCATGGTGATTCATTGATGTGACTGTTCTGTGGCCTGGAAAAGCTTCCTCCCCCCCCCCCTCCCCATCTGGCACATTAAATTTCAATTTGGTCTCTACAGTTAGACTGACTCACTTATCAGCCTTTGTTTTATCTTCATTATTGCTTGCAGAATTCTACTATCAGTCGCATTATACTGAAATGTTCCTACTAGGCCAGTGCCATTACCTGGCACAGTTGGTCAGTTAACTGAAGCAGTATATAATAAAATGTCCAATATGTACATCATAATACAAATACTGGTTGCTATGAAGTGTGTTTGGTTGAGATTTTTTATCTTAAGAAAGATATTTCCTGTTAATCTCCTAGACTGAAGACAGTGTCTATCAAAAAAACCTAACAGCTCAGTCAGTAAAGTGACTGCACTATGGGAAGGACAACTGAAGAGTTGGGCTTTGATTTCTTGCGGGGACACGTGATTTTTCTGTCATCTAGAATGGCTCTTATTTAGTGGTTGTTATGGGCTCTTTCCTTGGGCATGAAGTAGCTGGGATGCGAAAGTGACCACAAACCTGTCTAGTGCTGAGGCCAGGAATGTGTAAACCTGTACCTCCACTTCACAATATTCCTTCATGTTATGGTGCTTAATTAAACAAAAACAAAATTTTGCCTTAGTAAACTTTTTTTTCTTTAACACTTCCACTAAATATCTATGTAAACTGTGAAGATTAATAATTTGTATCAGTCTGCAATTTTACATACAAATTAAAACCAGGGACAGCCAGACAACACGTGAAATCTTAGATCATGGCCTTTGTTGTTTTGAAAACATGTAATGTTTTAATTTTTGTGTAATGGAATTACATTGTAAAATGTCTGAAAATTGTAGACTGTTGGCTACTGTGTTTTTGAATTTGTGTTACAACAATGGGAAAGTGGGTTTGAAAATTAGGGAGAAGGTCAATTATTTGCGAACATTCTTCATTACTGCAAATTTTTGCGACTGCTGTGAAGCAATTCATATAAAAACTTGAGGCAGAATGGACCCCTAGTGTTGCTACTTATATTTTATAAGTAAAGAAGTCAAATTAATATTGCAGTTTTTGTATGCATAAATGTGTTTGCAACCTCATGTGAATAAAGTCACGTACTGGTGGCTGAAGACAATTCTGTCCACAGGCTGCAACCAGCAGCAAGTATGTGTCTGTATTGTCACATTCTCATACTGCATGTTAAGTAAATGAATCAGATACAAGTATTTCCGATTTATTTTCTTAGAGAAGGCTAAGTAATAAAGAATTATCTGTCTAGAATAAAATATTTGATAACTGAAGTACATATTTTTCAATAAAAATTAAAGGCAGTGGAATGAAAGAGATTACAAAAATGTGAATTGCATGGTGGGTCCTGGGAGTACAACAGTAGTGTTATATGGGTGATGCCTGGTGGTGTCTGATTACAGCAAAAGATTTAATTACACTTATGGGAAAGATAAAATATGATTTTTTTTTTTTTATAAATGTGTCAAAATGGTATTGTAACAGGGATTCTTATGGTAGTGTAAATTAGGACAAGTCATTAACAAGGGTTGGTTTTTAGAGTGCTGTATTTTATTTTGTTGAATGGGACCCACCATTCAAGGGGCCCAGAAAGGGCTGACTGTATTTCAGATTTTGTGTCAATGTACCTGGTGTGTGAAGATGTACTGCTCTGTCAGGATTACATGTCAGTATGGCCCTGAAATTTATTTTTATGTTAAGTCCTGAAATGTCTTCAACCAGTCCTGGTTCAAGTGTGTAATATTTTATACAAAACAGAAATATGCATTCAACTGAATTTTAATATCATGTACCCAACAGTTATAACTTACTTTCTGTACTCATATTTTTATAAACAATTTAAGCTGTAATAAACATTATATTGTGTTATGACAAATTCATTTATAGTATATGAAGCAATAAAGAAGGCAGTAATTGCTATGGGTACACCAATTTCAATCATGGATGGGCAAACTGTTTCCCACAGGCTACATTCAACTCTTTGAGCCAGATGAGAAATTTTCTGTATTTAAGAACTAGTGTAGAAATCTTCTGGGAACTTAACCTGCCTATTGGTTTTTCTCCATTTTAAGTGGCCCACACAATGATATCAGTATTCCAAAATGTTTCATTATTAAAAGGTTTGCCCAACCATGTTTTATGCTTTTTAGTAGTCATACTGAAAGTAAAGCACTATCTGTCAATCCAGTTAACATTTCGTCTTCTCACCTTTTCACTTGATCTTCCTTGAGGTTAGGAACGGTTGCTTCGTTTATCACCTGCTTCGCCCCTTCTTTTGCTCCTTCCATGAGGAATTCCTGTTCCAGCACTTTGTCTTGCCATGTACCAGCAGTCTAGTATTAAATTGAAACCCTCAGAAACATGATGTTTCGTAGGTAGATTATGTTATAAACATGCTGGAATTGTGCCATTTACTTCCAACATAATATCGTGTTTCAGTTAAGCTGCCAAAATGGACATGTAATATGTACTATAATTAGCAATACATATGTAAATATGAACGTATTTTGTTGCAGACTTTTGAACCTCTTTAATAGTTATTTCATTTTGCAAATTTCTATTACAAAAATTTTGAAGATGTTTCTATTTTGTTACATTACGAAAGTTTAGGTTCTGAGATATACTTGATATAGCCATCGAATTCTTAGAACGTCATGTTCAGTGCATTGATTTTGGTTTATTTCACTGGAAAGTAAGGTGGGAAGGACATATGTTTTGAAAAACACAGATTAATTTTATATGTACCTATATTTCCTGAACAGAAAATAGTCAAAGTCACATTTAGATCTGGGTAATTACTTTCTCGACACATATTCATTTGATGAAAGGAACGTTCACTGATTAACATACTTCTCAACAGAGGCGCTGGCATCCAGATGCAAGGTGTTGCCCTTGAACCATCTTGTTATTTTGACATAATTTACTCTTTATGTTCAATAATTTATTAAATAAAGCATTAAAAATTCTATAACACAACTGAATTTCTACAGTTCCTACAATTTTAGTGTATGGATTAATTATTTAATTTTAAGCGATAACTATATTACTGTCTTGTCCATCATTAATCATTGAAAAATGTGGTCCACTTTTTGCGTATATGCAATGTGCATCAGCTTGAAAAAAAGACGTGCAGGTGCTAGTGATTACCACTATTACATTTCCAATTCGCCTGCATTTATCTTATATATTTATTTACGATTTATCTAATAATACTGCCTGTCGCTCTTTCTGTAAAGCGTCAAACAGTACGGTGATAAGAAAATAATGAACTGGAAACGATTGGGAAGGAAGAGGTTGTGGCTTAATTTGAGGCACCGTCTTGGCATTCGGGTAGAGGAACTGACGAAAAACAAAAAAAAAAAGCCTCAGAACCTTCTGTGTCCCAGCCGAAGTTTGAACTGGCCATCTCGCGTCTACAAGTAAAAAATGTGAATTTTCATGGTTTTAATGTTCTTAATGTGTTAAATATTTAATGAGCCGTTTTAAAATATTTTCTTCATAGTGCACTTCAGGTAAAGCGATGACAGCACAGATCAAATTAAACACTTGAGATCGAGATTGATTTTCGTCTGCAAGCCTACAGACATCCCAACTACCTGCGTGTTCTTTTCACTTTATTTAAAAAAAAAATTCTGTTAAATATGCAGTGGCTCTGTGATTTGATCTGTTGACACATTAAGTCACATAATTAGCATCTATGATCGTGAGTTCTTTTACACTCCTCACTAAAACATTAAATTTCTTCGAGTTCTTACTGATGCATAATCAGTTTGAAATAATGGCAGTAACTTAAGTCCACTGAGTCTTCTTGTAAACACATTTTTTTATATTCTGCCAAATCCAGTCAAGCCAGTTCTTCAAAAAGCTTTGTCTCGATTCGTTGGGTATTTCACATAACTCAAAATATATCCGTACATATAATCAAACTATATTAATAATTGTCCAACGGGATACAACACTAAGCAATCTATTATCCTGCAAGTTCACTCTACATGTTTCAGGTGTACACCCGAAACATGTAGAGTGAACTTACAGGATAATAAATAGAGTGTTTTGTGTTTTACCTCGTTGGACAATTATTAATGTAGATCAGCGATGCACGGAATCATAAACATAGAAAAAAATCAATCAAATTGTCATCACGTACGCACTGTCTGGTCGATGACAAATTATTTACTTTACTAGGCGTTCTTGACAAATTCAGAAAATAACTCTTATATGGAGACCACGTCCGTATGTCCATCCGCGACCTAGCAGAAGCGACAAAAACCTTTGTGGGATTTTTGTGTACTCGATATAGGGCTTATATAGCTGTCGCAAGAGCGTAAGTTTGATGCAAATCGCCTCAGTGACAGCCATACTTTTATTTATGGGCGTAAATGAATTCTCACCCCACTTTACACACTTCTTGAGCAATTTGGCGAACTTCTGTGTAGGGGAAGGTCACGTAATGTCACAGAGCATTTTGAGAGATTCGTGAAAAATCGTTGCAGTGGAAAGCAGACATTACCAGTGGCTTACGTGAACTTTTTCTGTATTTTCTACACCTTTCGTTCTAATTTGATAAAATTCAAAATAGGAGATGTCTGCAGCCACTTACCGGGGTGTTTATAAGTCCTTAGCCCGACCGGGAAGGAAACAAGCTCGAAAACACGTCAGGGACGGGCGCGATTTCAACAACATCGAGACGCGAGCTGTCATCAAGATCCCCCCCTCCCCCTTGCAAGGCAAGGCGCCGAAGGAAATTCACGACATTCTGACAGAAACACTAGCTTGTTTCCTTCCTGGTCGGGCT
>Ga0123352_10002306_pt1 | contig 26411 bp, 14 predicted proteins | sample TergutLab28metaG_FD_89700 | JGI IMG/M metagenome (GOLD analysis project Ga0123352, IMG submission 89700) | Labiotermes labralis P1 segment gut microbial communities from Petit-Saut dam, French Guiana - Lab288 P1 | ecosystem: Host-associated > Arthropoda: Insects > Digestive system > Gut ... | reverse complement strand
TTTACAATAACCCCAAACCTAAGGAAACAAAAAATTTTTTCCCTTTTCCCCCCAAAAAAAAAAAAAGAAACTTAAAAGGGGGGCCCCACTTTTTGTTTTTCCCTCCCCCTCCCCCCCCCCCCCCACTTTAGGACTGAAGTTTTCCAAACTTCACATGCCATTGGAGGATGCCCTCCATTGTCATCCATCTTAAGTTTCTGCCAAGAGTAACAACAAGCAGTGGGTGTGTGAACTTTTGAGTTTAAAGCAACAGTAATGACAGTTTAGTGATTCAAAATGGTGGCTATATTTTTATAGAATTTAAAATAATGTGGTGGCTATGTCAAAAATTTTCTTAAACTTTGGAGTTTGTCTGAGATAATAAATAAACCATTTGGCATAGGCATATGAAATTGGGTATTCTAATTAAGAAAGAAACTATCATAAGATTTATAAAATCACAAAGATTACGCTGGGCACATGTAATCAGAATGCACACAATAAGAACTGTCAAAAAACTAACTGAATGGGAACCTTGTTCATCAAGACCAGTAGGAAGACCAAGACTGAGATAGCTCAAACAGGTAGAAGAAGATTTAAAGAAGATGAAAGTGAGAAATTGGAGAGAGAAGTGTAAAGATAGAAGATTGTGGAACGAAATCGTAAAACAGGCCAAAACCCACCAAGGGTTGTAGCGCCAATCGAAGAAGAAGAAGAAGAAGAAGAAGGAGGATGATGATGATGATGATGATGATGATGAAATTGGGTATAGAAAGAGAGCATTAATGTCTTACACAGTGTTTGCATGCATGTATATATTTGTGTGTTTGTATGAGTGAAATTTGTTTGCAAGTAGACAGTTACAAGAATTGTGATGATGTGAAACTCTTGAAGTTATATTTAACAAGTCTGAAGTTGTATCCAGCAAATTTAAGATGTACGGAATTAATTGCTTGACATCTTGAGCCTCACACTGCATGACACCTATACCTAAATGGTTAATAAATTCATCACACAGAACTCCAGTGAAACCATAGTCGTAGAATTAGGTGCAATAGCAATGTGGGCTTGAGTTGTACTAGGAATTGTACAAAATTACTACTCATGCATGCCACCAAGATAGGACATGGGAACTACATGGGTTGATTGATTCTACTGTTGTTCAGTTAGTGTACCAAAGTTTATCCATTGCTGATAATTCTAAAGTTACACTACAACAACATCAACAACAACAACAACCAGAACACAATCACTTTTGATGAACCTCTTTTGCGTTATGTTCCTCAAACGTGTACATTATGGAGGTTCACTTGGACATTGATACTGGGCTGGACTAAGAGGCCAGGCAGCTGCTTGGGGCAGCAACCTATAAGGTGCGCTAAGACATCACTGGAATAGTTGAAGGTATGGTGCTAGTGAACTTGGGTTTCCATACATGAAAGAATTTCTCCAAAAGTTATCTGCGAGTTAGGCATGTACCCTCAAAAAGGCTTGTCATCCCTGTCTTAGGCTGACAAAGTTTAAATAATATTGTTTTCAAGGTACACCAAATTATTAGCCTGCCCAGATGCCAAATTATTAACCCGCACTGGATGCCCCCATTTTGTGCTGGTCCTATGTATGTAAAGAAGCAGTTTTGTGGTGGTACATGGAGATAGTGAGAATGTGTTAATATATCAGTTCTACTTGAAGTGTTAAGTAGCACATTTGGATATTTGACTAATTCCATAAATGGAATAAATGTGAGCTCTAGTATGATTTGTAGAACATGATTTATGATTGGGTGTTAACGAGATTGGTTGTTTGTGTTATGTAACAGGCCAGCGGCCGCATAAGTGTGATGTGTGCACCAAGGCATTCAAGCACAAGCACCACCTTACTGAACACAAGCGTTTGCATAGTGGGGAGAAGCCCTTCCAGTGTTCCAAGTGTCTTAAGCGCTTCTCACACTCTGGGTCCTACAGCCAGCACATGAACCACCGCTACTCATATTGCAAGCCATACAGAGAATAGCTATGCCTCACAGGCACTTGCATCTGAGGAACAGGCCCTCTCATCAACTGGTAAGTGGTTTTGTGTCCTCTATATTACAACTAGAAGGAATACACAGTGGGGTCCAAAGGTTTTAGGACTGGTTTTTTTAAAAGTTGAAGACATACCTTTTTTTTATTATTCAAAATAAGCTCCATTGGCCTATATACAGGCTTTTGTGCGGTCATACAGTTTCTGAAAAGCTGCCAAAAATTCCTCATTTTGGAACTTCTTTAATTCATCAGTTACAGCTTCTTGGATCTCAGCAACATCTGCAAATTGGAATCCTTGTAACTTCATTTTCAAATTGAGGAACAGAAAAATAGTCTGGCAGAGATAAATCTGGAGAGTACGTTGTGTGATAAAGGGTTGTAACTTTTTTGGGGGTCAAAAATTGGCAAACACTTGCAGCTTTGTGGGCTACACATTATCATGCAACCAGAAAAAATATTGAGAAGAGAATGCAGCTGGACAAACCCATTGAATGCGCTTCAGGAGGGGACGTCCATTACTCCTTTATAAAAATCTGTATTTACTGTTTTTCCCTCTGGTATGAATTCTTTGTGCAATACACCTTGAGAGTCAAAAAAAATTTATTAGCATGGCCTTGATGCGGGAAATTTGGATTTTCAGTTTCTTCGGCCAAGGGGATGTCTCACCATCCCATTCAGAACTCTGTTGCTTTGTATTGGGGTCATAGGCCAAACACCAGGTCTCCTCTCCCATAATAATTTTGTTACAAAAAAATTTTTGTCTGCATTGGCCATCATGATAATGTCTTGGCAATATGTGACTCGATCTTCCTTTTTCTCAGGTGTCAAGGAGTGTGGAACAAAACATGCACACAACTTTCTCTTTCCCAAATCCTCTTTCAGAATCTGAAGAACTACAGTCTTGGGGATGTTCAAAGATTCTGCTATCATTTTTGATCCGATTTGAGGGTAATTTTTTAACAAATGAGCAACAGCAGCAACGTTTACCTCAGTTCAAGTTGATTTTGGATGGCCACCTCTCTCGTCATCTACCAGTTCCCTTCCGTCTCTAAATCGAGAAACATTAGATTGGTTCACAGCCTCATTCCCATAAGCCTTTTTTTTAAACAAAATTTTATGGCAACTGTTCATTTCTGCCATCCATGACATATAAAGAAAACTGAAATTACAAGACAAGTTATATCTCGTACATTGTTGAGGATAAACGAAACTTGGTGCTTGAATGGATGTTGGTTGTTAGTCCTTAGTTTTTGGGTTGGCAAATAGATTGCTCTAGTTCTGTTATTTAAAAAAAATCAGCCCTAAAACTTTGGGTTCACACTGTGTATGTGTTGTGAGTGTTTAGGTTCTCACAGTGGTGTTTCTGAAGATTCAAATCATCCAAAATATTACACTGCTATTGGATAAGTAGTTGTAGATGTTTGAATGATCATAGTCCCTATAACAGCCCAGAAGACTTAAACCTTCAATGGAAGGTAATTCAAAAAGAAAGTAATATAAACAGGTGAATATATTACTGATTATAATCAATGAGGTTACAATGATGTGGTCTGAATGAGATGTTGGGAAACTTCTTGCAATGTGTTCATAATCAACATGGGAAAAAGTTTTGTGCTTTAGCAGTTCATACATATGTCATTGTTAGCTCACTGGTTGCTTAATTATAAACGTGGAAATGTTTTTAAACTTCTGTTGGAAATACTCTTTATATATTTTGCTGTGTCTAAATGCCATGAAGGTAATTGACAGTAGATATTGCTATATAGAAGGTGCCTCCCCACTCTAGGTAAAACAGATGTACTGTGGAAGCTGTGTCGCTATAAGGGTGAAGGACCAGATCACAAAATTAACAGATTTGGATTCCTTTTGTTTTTACCAATGAACCAAACGTAACTAGTAAGAAGGAGATAACATACATGTTACCTCTGTTACAGGGATTTTTCATATCTTTAAACAAACCAGTGGTATTCTCAGACCTTCAGGTTGCATAAGAGGCTAGGAATTTCTTAAGTGCTGTCACTATTAGCTTGTCTGAAGGACTGTTTCTTAATTTTAATTAAATTTTTGTCCCTTGTTATTACTTCCCAGACTTGCCATTGGAAATTTTGATGTATCTTAGTAAAGTTATCTGGTACAGCAGAAGTAGTACTGACCATGGACTCTTAACTGATGAAAGCAAAGTGCAGTGGTAACCACCATACAATCATTAACATAAAAGAAACAAATTTGAATGGTATAATAAAAAACTGACTAATCTTGATGTAAGAACAATTTATAAAATTTTGTGAAGTTCCCATTATAATGGGTATTTGAAATACAAACATATTTGACTCTCTAATCATAAGTCTATCCCATAATATCTAATTACACGTGTCACAACATAGCTCTAACTTGAAAAAATTGAAGTAATATGGAGCAACATTTATTGTATGTGAAATGGTTATTATTGAGATATGAAAAACCTAAATAGTAATATGGCATTCTTAACATCCTTGGCATTATCTGACTCTAAAGTTAAAAGATGTATTCATACTTGCATAGCCTCATGTACTTGCAACCAGCCATTAGCAGATGCTGCACTTTGCAAGCAAAATTCGTGGCTACTATTTGTTCTGTGTCCTCACAGTTTCCATCAACATTCCACTGTACTCAAGTCCCACCTACATTCTACTGCACCATGAAATTATACTGCATGCGTGTATGAGAATACAGACATTATTTACAACAGGGTAGAAATTGCCCTGAAAATTGGGGTGACACATTCTTCTGAAATATTGGTAACTTCATATTTTTATCGAATTTTTTATGTTGAGTGTTAGGGGTGTGATAGACTGCTGGGCAAAACTGTGTTGCTTGAACTTCTTGTGGAAAAAAGGGTTATGTGAACATAGATGCTTATGAACAATCCCCTACCCCTCGCCTCCCAATTACTTAAAAATTCCATACATTTTCTGACGTTAAACATGTACGCAGTGCTTGGGAACCTGATGCTGCTAGCTTTCACAGCAGTTGAGTCATGTTTATCCACATGTTAGTCTTCCAGTACTTGGCATTTTCTTGTGTTCAAATATTAAATTATTTTTAACCACATGTAGTCAAAATAGCACTGGGCAATGGGTTATTGTACTTCCATTATTTTTTCATAATTAGGGTTCAACGTAGTATAATTTAACAACACAATGCACAATCACAGAAAACTTGTCATCTCCTTATCACTGGCAACAGGCATTGTATGCAGTGAAGCAAGCTGCTGGACGTGCGGATGTCAGCTGGTGGACAGTCCTAATTGGCTAGGATGTGTAGACAGAGCGCTACTTACAGTAAGAGTTCTGGTCTGTTGGCTTCCCTGTGAAGCAAGACTGCAAGTACAGTCAGTGAAAAAAGTGTAGAATACAGTATATTTATGTACGGCCAGTTACGAATCATTTGTTACGACAGAGGTGTTAGAAAGGAGTCTGTTGTTTAATGTGACATAGTTTCATTATGTAATATAAATGATTTCTCTTTCTGTAATGAAGTTTATACTCTATAGGCTGTGCTCATTTCTGTTACTGGTACCCTGTAAATTAAGGAAATGGCAGACCAGGAAGATCAAAAAGTGGGAATAAAAAAAATGTGATAGTAGTGCCAAGTCCCAGTCTGAATGTAGTCCATAAAATTAATTTAAAAAAAAAGATCTGATTTCTTGCATGGAACGGAGATGGACTGAGTGATCGTAAAAAGCACCCTGCAGGAATGATAACTTGCCCAAAAATGATGTGCCGTAAGTTTTAGTATACTACTGCAGCCCATTTCTACATTTAGTTTAATGAATAACTGAAGTCAGTTTGTTTTGAAGGTCATGTGTCTGTATGGAGGCAGTAACTGTGTTGTTCCAATGTAAGGGTTTTCAATTTGATAGAAGGGCTCAATATTGAATTTTCTAAAACAAACAAAATAGATGCTTTTATGAAGTGCAAGAGAAACTTACTTAGGCAAGTGATCATACCTGAGTTTGTAAGCTTTGAGGTTGCCATAGTGATGTTGCTGAGGGCTCAAATCTTCTGGGATGTGATGCTATGTTGTCGGATGAATGGTTTCCAACATTTTGAAGGATCATAGTGCTTTCATCTTTGGGTCAAGCAGTCTTTTATGGACTGCTTTACCCTGAAGATGGGGACAGCATTATCCTTTAAAATGTTAGGAAATGATGAAGAAAATATTGTTACATGCCAGAAGTAAAGAACTGCCAAACTTGAAATTTTTTGGACCTCTGATTGACAATTATTCTCTCCTGGGTAAATTTCCAACACTTATAATTGTAATATTTATTCTCTTTTCTTCCTGAAGCTGGTGAGTTATAATTTTATGTCATATTCTGTTACTTCTTCTATGCAGTAAGACTGTGTCACTTTGCTACACAGTCGATGCTCTTTTGAGATCATGTCTTCTGGTTTCTAGCAACCTACTTTCCCTGAGATGGCAAATCTGTATTTCAGCATTTGTGAGTGGAGACTGAACCAAGTGCGCTGGTAAGGTCAATATTTGAATAAACAAGTCCAGCTGCATAAGATTATGAAGATGGATGACTACCAGTAGTGAGAAGAGGACTACTACCAACATTACAGCCTGAAATAGAGCTACAGGAGAATTAATCTGCCTATCTACCTGTGTGTGTGTGGATTGAAGAATAATCCATTCTCATCAGGGGTTGTATGTAAAAGAGGGAGAATGGATCACAGTAAGAGTTGCTAACTAACCTAGGAGTCAAAAGCTTCCTCCCCTCCCTCAAACTCCCTTGACACAAACAGAACCCCTTTGGAACAAACCTGAGAAACAGAAAGCCACTGTAGTTTGTATCAAAATCTGACAAGAACATGCAGGAGTCTAAGCAGTCAGCATGGCATGTACATGTCACATGTGTTTAAATTTCGCTGGCACTTGATTGTGTATGGAGTGTGCAGCAGTTCTTGGCTGTTCAATGGAATATTTGTAAATTGTTTATGTAATTATATGAATGCAAAATTGAAATTAATAAACAGCATCAAATAGTGTGCTGATGGTAAACTTAGATAATGAAATGAGAAACTGCAAGATTCAAGCAGTAATGAAATGAGAAACATTCATATGATGCTGTGTAGAGCAGTGTAATGTAAAGTTACTAATATCAGTCAAAGGAACGTAATTATAAATATATAATATGAACAGCACAGCCCTTAGTAATCACTGATGAATATAATATATCCCTGTTACTGTACTGCAATATGTTTCGGCCTATTCACATGGCCATCATCAGGTAGTCATACAAAACAGAGGAATTTAGCTTTTAGGAAGAGGCCTCCCCTTTACAAACAGTGGTTATCTTGTTTTAATATTAATATTATTCGCAGGTGTGGAATAATAAGTGGCAGAATGTATAAAACTTGAGTATATTGTTAAAATATTCCTGTTATGCTTATAGACATCAACTGCTATTTAAAGCATCCTGTGTCATTGACAGGAGGTAAGGTACTCTGTGGTATGTTGTTGCATAGTGCATGTTAATTTATGTAACTCATATTCATAAGGTTAACCGTGTATTTAGTTTGTTAAAGTATGGTAATCATGTACTTGATCCAGATCAACGAATGAAAGTTGTAGACGACTGTGCCTATTCATTAGAAATAAAGAATGACATTCGGCCTAGCAGGTATTTCAGGTCTAGCTTGAAAATCGTTAGGATGGCTGATGAGTATCTTGATGAAGGCAGATTGGAGAAAGCTTATATTTTGTGTAGGAGATTTATGACTTGTTTTAAAAAACTTCATCACCATCCAGATTTTGCAAGTGTGTCATTTTCAGATAGAGCCCTCAATAATCAGAAGTTAAGAGAAGTTGTACCAAAAACAGAGAAGCTGAAGACTCGCCTTCTGGAACAGTATACACGTGAATATAAACAACACTGTGAAGAGCATCAGAAACTGAAAGAGAAGAGGAGACTTATGCTTCGAGACAAAGAAGACAAACGTAAAAAAGATAACAAATTTAAAATTACTCCCTTGACTTCACCAGAGGAGAAAGGAAAGACCATGCCAAGAACATCCTCTGTTGTAATGCCTCCTGTAACTACAGATAATATAAGGAATGTAGATGTGCTAGAAACAGAAAAATCGAGTTACATTCCAAAACCGTATGGTCCGCAGTGTCTGCGTCAAGTCCGTCAATCCATTTTAAAAATGAGTTATTGAAAGTTGTAGTTCCTTCTGCACTTACTGGATTTTTATATAATCCACTAAGTGCACTTACTGGATTATTTATATACAATCTGGTTTTGGAATGTAACTTGATTTTTCTGGTTCTAGCACATCTAGATTCCTTACATTATCTGTAGTTACAGGAGGCATTACAACAAAGGATGTTCCTGGCATGGTCTTTCTTTTCTCCTCTGGTGAACTCATGGGAGGAGTAATTTTAAATTTTTTATGTTTCCTTTTGTCTTCTTTTTCTTGCTCAAGTTCCCTCATCTCTTTCAGTTTCTGCTGCTCTTCACAGTGTTTATAGTGACATGTATACTGTTTGAGAAGGCGAGTCTTCAGCTTCTGTGCTTTTGGTACAACTTCTCTTAACTTCTGATTATTGAGGGCTCTGTCTGGCAATGACACACTTGTAAAATCTGGATGGTAAGTTTTTTAAAACACGTTATAAATCTCCTATACAAAATATAAGCTTTCTCCAATCTGCCTTCATCAAGATACTCATCAGCCATCCTAACGATTTTCAACCTAGACCTGAAATGCTCGCTAGGCTGAATGTTTTTCCTTATTTCTAATGAATTGGCACAGTCCTCTACAAATTTTATTGATTGATCTGGATCAAGTACACAGGGATTACCATACTTTAACAAACTAAATACACAGTCAACCTTATGAATATGAGTTACATAAATTAATATCCACTATGCAACAACATACCACAGAGTACCCGACAACCTGTCAATGAAACAGGATGTTGACATCTATAGGAATAACAGGAATATCGTAACAATATACTCAATTTTTATACATTCTGCCATTTAGTATTCCACTATTTGGAATAATATTAATATTAGTATTAAAACAAGATAACCACTGTTTGTAAAGGGGAGGCCTCTTCTTAAAAGCTAAATTTTTCCTATGTTTTATATGACTACCTGATGGTGACCATGTGAATAGACTGAAACGTGTTGTAGTACAATATAAGGAATGTATTATATTCATCTATGAGGACTAAGGGCTGTGCTGTTCAAATATATTTTTATAATTAGACTGATCAATAAAATGGGATAACTGTACCTAAATTAGTAAGACCGAATTACCATTATAGTGAAACATTTTCACCCTTGATTTATGTTAAGCAGACCCAATAAAAGTTTCAGAAAGTTATGTCAGGCACTTTCAGAAGTATGTGTTCTTTTGATGGTAACAGTGTCATAACTTGGAATCTCTTGTACTGTTATGGATTCATGCATTCCATCTTTGGACTACAAAAACGTTAACAGAAAGCAACCTGTTTCTCAGGCGACTTGTTCATTATAGTTTCTTCTTCTTGACATCACGTTTTTCTCTCCCTTACTCATTTTAATACCAACATAATATAGTGATTTTTCATCTCTCTCCTTTTAAATATTCCTCGCTTTACTGGTGTTTAATCTTGCTATGTGCTCGGGTCAGGAAATTAGATTTATTGTTAACAACACATTTTAAGATTATGTTTGAAATTAATGACCTCTTATTACATGTTTACTTAATTGAAAGAAGTTTCAGTACTAATAAATTCGTATGTGTCACTTCATTTTTTAAAGTACATGCATGCATCAGAAATAAAACTGGATCGCACCCTGATATTGTGAAAGTAAAGTGTCCCACCAGAAGAAAGTAAATTTTATGAGTCTATGTTAGAATGAAAAGCAGTGCATCTCGCTCCATGTAGGGCATTTGCAACACAACTTACATCACATTATGTGTGTTAATGGCTTTCCTGACCCGTGACAAAACTGAAAACTGTTAGTGGAATTCCTGTCTTGTAAAATTCTTCATAATGTAGTAGTGTTTGGAGAATCTTTTTGAGAATTCTTAGATTCAGTAGATGCCTGCATTTCATATGTAATTACTAAAGAAACAAGTCCTCCATCTTTTAACTGTTATTCTGAGATGGAGTGTTTGTACCCCTTTTTAAATGTTTGAATCCTTTTAAAAATATTTAAATAATTCAAACTTTTCTCCCCTTTCTCTCTCTATCTATCTATTTAAAAATTTTGAATACCCTGATACCTCCAGTTGCCCGTTACATAACAGTTTTGTCATTGCAGATGACTCATAGGAATGGCTCTGTTCAGTAATAAACTTAAGTGAGAAGTGATATTAAGAAAGGAGGGTCTTTACAGTGTTATTCATTTGTAAGTATGTAAGTCCATCCATTGTGAAACTTTTGCATCTTCTTTGTTTAAAATGTACTCAAGAAGAAGGTGTTAATGTTAAAAGTCTTTAACACAAAAAAGTGTGTGCCATAAACTCTTGTTCCCTCAGTTCTCCACAGAGGGATGCTGTCTTAATTGTAGCTTTAGTCCTAAATTCAGGAAGTATGAACGTATTTTCTTCATTATGTACATATAGGAATATTAATAGGAGATTACGGTACCTGTACAATAATTTTCAACATTTTCTCGGCCAACTGAGAACCGGTAGAAGTATATATATAAATTAATGTAAATTAGGGTGAAAAGAAGATGAGAAATGGTTGCAGTCATTATGAAGCGCAAACATATTTTCATTTTGTCTGAACCCACTGTAAAGGTGTCCAGATTTACCAAAAGTTTATTAACTTGCCATAAAGTTGTTATTGTGCCAATGAATAAAATAAAAATGCTAATGACATAAAAATCAATTGTCTTCCACCACCTCAGCTGATGTACAGTTCTGAATGAGAAGAAATGCAACATGGTTGGCCAGCTAGTCAAATCTTCTGAACGTGCAAGGTGATCTGAGTCAGAAATGCAAGAGGAGTTTAGTGACACTACAGAACAAAGGGAATTGTTTGATGTGCTCTACAATGATTCAGTTGATATTATTTTAAATATCACTGTCTCTTACAGAACTGATGGAGAAAGGCCAAATTATGTAGGTAATATCAAGTAATTCTTTGTTAGAAAGGGGATGACTTCCAGGGAGCTCTACTCTGCATATCCACATATTATTTCACTGATGTGTCCATTTAGTACAAGGTGTGTCTGAAAAGTTTTAGGAGAAAACTTGTAAAAAAAGCACATATACTAAAAAATTACTGTTTTCCTTCAACCTTTACTTCATCTACATTTATACACTTGCGTACATGATTCATAAAATTACTGTATTCCTTCTAGGAATGCCTCTTCCTGAATGCTGTTCATTTCCCTTGTAATGGTATTCAGAATTTCTGTAATGGTCTGGAAATTGCAACCTTTCAGGGCAAATCTGTGTTTGGGGAAGAGACAATAGTGGGGGTGATGCACAGCAGCCTTCCTGTTAGCCAAAAACTGCTTCACCATTGCAGTGTTATGTGATGGTGCATGGTCATGCAACAAGAACCAATAACTTGGATGGTACAAAGCTGGCCTGTCTCCATTCTTTTTAAGAGCTGTTCCATAACATTGCTAACACACTGCATGTATGGTTCGGCTCTTTGAAAGGAATTCATGGTGTATGTTACTGTCTGCATGAAAAATGATGAAAATCATCTTTATGCAATATTTTTGGACCCACAAAATTTCAGTTTTGGTGAATTTTTTACCATCAACTCTGCTCCACTGTTTTGTAGCTCTGTTTCAGGATTGTATGCGGAACAACACAACTAGTCACCTTCAGACACAGAATGAATCTGTTCCTGTGTGCTCCATCATTGATGCATGATGAACAAATTCTTGCACACCTTCCTCTTCCTTAAATTTTGCTTGACTATTGTGCACACGGTATCCTTGCCAATGTTTCAAATTCTGCAGTGGTTTGGAGGGAGGTGTGACAGTTCTCAATGAGTAGGCCATGAACAGCCTTTATTTTTTATAGGTGCATGCAAGGGTAGCTGCTTCTGGAGTCTGCTTTCATGTTCTCCGTACCTTAATGGAAACGGGCATTCTATCAGTAAATGTTGCAGTGACTGATTGCACTGTGACCACAGTCATTTGGAATCATTTGTGGTGTGTCTGGGGTACTTTACCGACTTTTGTGCCAAATACAGTCACTACTATTTGTTTGCAAATAATTACAACACACAAAAATTGATTTGCAGTACATGTTGCTGCTCATTAACGGCTAATTGTAGACAGATTAAACTTGGCTATATGTTAGTCGAAGGTTGTTATTGCATAGTCCCAACATAGCCCCACAGGTGGTAGTAATACTATTGTCACGATGAAACTGTCCTGTAGTTTGGTGAAGGTTGTTAACTGTGTTGTCCCAACATTGCCCGATAGGTGGCTGTCATATTATTGTTGCATTAAAAACTGTCCTAAAGTTTTTCAGACATACACTATATGGTATTTTCATATTTCTGAATATAAGGAACAGTCTGAGATTTATAGAAACAGTTAGACAGCAAGTTTAAACCATGTCAATAATCATGTAAGGCAATAGGATGGTAATCTCAGTGCCAAAATTTACCATTAAATGCTGTTTCTCATTTCAGCATAAGACACATATTCTGATAAAATGAATTTTCATTATGGCAGTTAAGCAAACTAATAAAACATGTCATACATTTTGTTCACTTATACTAACACCTTTCTTCCGAGTGTCTGGGGAATTCATTAACTTCAGCCCATTTTAGACCCATATATCCTTCAAATGTCTCCCAGCCTGATCTAGTCTGATTTGGTGGTATGAGCAAATGTTTTGCAAGGTGCATTACTTGCATTGAAATACTCAGGAAATAGTCTAATTTGTTATTATTTTTATATACTGTCAAGTTGTTTCCCTATTTAGCCATTTATACTCTCTAACACCGTAGACAAGTGAATTGAATTCCTGCATCATCTATGTGAGTTCCTGGGCTCATATCACAACTTAAAAACTGCAAACCTGACAGGTATTGGTTGGATTTCCTGAGTTTATACAGGCAGGTACCAGGATAGTAACTCAATTTAGACCATGGCCACTTCCTAGCACATTCCATTTCATTATTCACTCTAAACATACCACTTGATGTCATTTAATTTGATTTACTCTAAAGCATCCTGTTCAGCCACATGCCTGACAAAGTGCACATTGGTTTATGCATTTAACCTCGGCATATAAATACATAAACTGGCATGTATCATTATTTCAGACTTGATATTTAGTGAATATCTGGAGGATAGGTCCTGTGCTCCTCTTTCACTATGTACCTTTTTTATGTTTTGGGGTTTGGTTTTCTTGTTGGAGTATATTCATGTTGTTATGTTACATATTATGATGACATATGGCCTTGTAGATGGACACCAGTATTACAGAGGCATGTACTGTTACTATCTTCAGGTAGAAATGCACCCTTAACATGGAGGCAGTTCATGCCCCCAAAACACTGGTACCCACATGACATAACAATCTAGAAGACTGCAGTGTCGAGGTTTGTGTAATGTTACTTACTCTGGGCTGCTACAGATATGTTCCCAGTCCATACGATCATTTTTGGAAACTTGTCACAGCGTTTGTTACTGCCACATAACTATTTCCTTCCATGACACCACTTTACTGGTTATTTTCTTGTCCACATTGCATCTTGGAACCAAATCTTATATAAGCCTTAGAAGGGACATAGAATTGCTGTTAGCTGAATGCAGCTTTGCTCCATCAGATCTGAATTACCTAATGTGATCCAAGTTACATTCTATTGGGACTTCCTTGGCCAGTAGTGATGCTTGTAGATAGAGAATCAGGCACATTGTTTTTCTAAGAATTTCTTTAAGCAAAACACTTTTTAAAAATGGCACTAAAGAATAATTTTTCATTATAAAGGTGGAAGTGACAATTTGATGCAATATTTTAATTTCTTCCCTCTATTAATAGGGTACCTCTTAAGATACTGTAGTTTTGTAAAACTTATATGTATATATATGATTATTAATTACATAGGGCTTTTATTTTAGTGCCAATTATTTTAATAAAATATTTGTTACATGATTTGTTGCTATTGAGAAGGTGTATATACAAAATCAGAGGAATGTAAGAACCACAATAGAGAAAGTGCTGTGAGAATGCTGTTGTGGTTTCCACACCGGCTAATGGCGTCAAATTAAAGCAGATGGAGAAGAAACTAATGGAAATGTTATGATCACAATGTGATATATATATGCATGATATGAGGTGTTTTATGTTGATCGGTGTGAAAACTGTAATGGAGACATTCAAACCCGGGTTGTTGAACAGCATAAATTAGAAATTGCCATTGATGTCACTGTGTTAGCCACAGTGTCTGAACAAGCGTTGATTTGACTAGTAAACAAAATACTGTTCATTTCTAGCTGTGACTTCTGTATTTCAGCTATTGGTGGGTTCTTGTGACAATACAAATAGACTCCTCACATGAACAAAAATAAAATACAAAAACACACTTAATGGTGCACATGATACAAAAGTTGAATGATTATGGTAAATAATGAACCAAGTTTCCATTTCCCTGAGATCCTTTTCCAGTCTGTATGCTTTTGCTTATTCCAATCCCTGTCCTTCACACTTGTGTTAACTCTCATCCCTGTCCTGTTTATAGGCCTATACTCCTTTTAACTTCCATCCCATCCTGTCTAAATATATTGTTGTTAGATCTCATCCTTGTCTTGTCTGTATGCTTTTGCTAACAACCATTTGTGTCCTGCCTGTATACCCATTTTAACTACCATCCCTGTCCTGTTTATGTACTCATGTTAACTCTTGCCCTTTCTTTATACCCCTGCTAAATTCTACCCCTGTCCTGTCTATATACTCTTGCTATTTCCCATCCTTATAATCCCACACAAATACTCAGGAGCTCACTATAATATTTTTCTCTCTAGAAACTGAAGCATTTGTTTTTCAGTATGAAGTAACATGTAGTATACATAACGTTAAAAAAGCATTTAGGACAAAGTAAAATAGTAATTCCATAGTTGATTTTTTAAAATATCTTATTTATGAATGCATTTTGCAAAGCTTTGTTTCATATTACAATGCTCTCAGATACAACAATAATTTGTTTTGATCTTGTACCAAGCACACATACATTTGTGTCCATACATCACCATCATAGTACAAAATCGTTAATTTATGAACACTCATTCATCCTCTAGAAATACAATGGGAATTACACTGGGTGTCATGCCAGTCTGTATCTGTACTGGTATAGTTTGTAGTGCAGCTATTTAAAAAAATTAATTGGTTCTGATACTGTAAATCTGTTTTGTAACAGGTATGTGTCTTAGGTCAAATATAATACTAGTACACTGAATAATTGTTCTTGGTATCAACTGCTGTGCTGGTACAACAGCAGAAATTGGAGATTACTTGATTAATTAAGTCATATTATAGACATAATCCAATGCAGGATTATTGTGTAACCCCCTCCTGTCATTTTGTAAGATTGCCAGTCATGTACATATGATGGCATTGTTATAATCATCATATCTGCCACCTTAAATATATAAAATCACAAGTTTGGAGACTGAGGATGAGAACAAGGGTGAGAAAGTGATGTGGCCTTTTTTGCCCATGGATTGTCGTGTAATGGTGGCTTATATATGTCACCTTAGTACTTAATTCATGGGATGTTAATTTAATTTTCCATAATTTTTCCTCAATTTGAAAGTCAGTTTGAATTACAGGTTGTGGGTGTAGGTTATGGTAATTTTTCTGCCAGTTTTAAAATATTTTACAGGAGTGTAGTTATTTTTATTCTGGTTTGATGCATAATTTTCATGTACAATATGGATAACTTTCAGTGCAAAGTGCTGATGCATGTAGATTTTGTACAGTCTTTGTCTTTGAATGAAAATGATATTGCAGACACTATTGTGAATGGTAAGTTCTTCTGGATGTGGATGTATGGCTCTTTATGGACAAATTACAATTTTTAACTGATGTGTTGAAATTAAATGGACATACTAATGTCTTCACCAGAGCAAATTCCACTGGTGAAAAGAACAATGCCATGTTGTCATTCACATTCTAAAAACAATTGTGATTTAAACAGTGTGAAGCCAGAATTAAATGCTTAGTGTACAATATAAAGACCAGAATCTGAAATCAAGAATTTAATTTCTTCATGCATTATGTTACAAAATAAAGCTCATTTTTTTAGAGTTTTCCTTCAAATTTAATGAAACAAAATATGTCAGGCTGTTGGAGAATTAGTTAAGCTGAAAACTGTTCACATACTTTTAACAACAGTCAGTTCTAATTGGAATTCCATGTTTTCTTCCAAAATTAGTGTAAATATTAACATTACATATTTTCAAGTGCTGCTGTATATTACTGGCACTATGGATCACTATTTTGCGACTATACATTGTTCACATGTTAATACTTAGAGTTAGATATCACTCTCTTTACCTATTCAGTAAGGTGGGGTGTTATATGATAATGAAAATTTAATACTTCATTGCTTTCTATTTCTAAAGAAACAATTTTAACTAATTTTTAACACCCAGTTCTTTGAATGGTACAAGCAGACAAGTTGATAACAGGAATTATAATTGAACTGTGCCTCTCCCTACTCTATTATTATGCTTACTTCATGTACCCTTTCAACTGAAGTTCTCCAAGACCAAAATAATGGAAAATTTGGATGCATGTAGGGAGCAAGAAAATATACATACCCAAATCCAAATCAAATAATGTATGTTGAGTTTAACGGAGTCTACTAGATTAAGGCCACCATAACATTTGACTAATTAAAGAAAAGGAGTGGGTGAAACCAGTAAAATGTTAATGAGAATTTAACCATTCAAGAAAAATGAGAAATAAACTAACAAAAGACACAAACAGTTTACCTGCGTGGTACATAACGAAATAGGAAAAATATCTCCATAAAAGCTATAGGTCTTACCTGAACTTATCAGCAGTCCCTTGAACACTGGTCTGACAACCACAGTTCAAACAGTGTCAAGAGATTTTGGGAAAACCAGTTACAGGACACCACTGAGGTCATAAATAACCCACTACCATCTCAGGTGAAACATCTATGAAAAACTTTAGAAAAAGAAAAGGTCATCAATGAGAAAAGGAAGAAAGGACTGTGCATCTGCCACGTCAGTGTACATCGATATTTGTGGCACACAAGTACTACTATCACATGTGATTTAATGCTAAACATTTCTCTCTTACAAAAGAGATATATAGCTGCTGAACCAATTTATATTAGACAAACACACTACAGACAACTAAAAGGGACTGATGCAAAACTATATTGTAATTCCCATTGTAATTGTAGAGGATCTTGCTAAGGGTCAAGTGTAATCAAAGCAAGTAGGAATGTTAATATATGAGATTAGCTGTGTTAACAGTACTGTACTAAGATGGTGATTACTGATTCACATACATTATTATTTTTGTGCTGTGGTTCTCAGAGGAGATTATGGCAAATTATTATTATTATTATTATTATTTAGACAAAAGTGTAAACGTATTTAGTGTGTAAAAACGAATCAAAGTGTCTTTGCATTAAACTCTTTCACATCGATAAAGTGCAAGGAACCCCATGTATAGATGTACGTTCTATTTGTTGTTTTACAGAAACAAACAAAATATTCATCATTCCAGGAACAGTTTAGAGGTGAAGCGAATTGTTGATACTTCCAAGTGTGTGAGCTGTGTATATGGGTTTGACAATAATATGTAGAGAAGAATTTTTATATCCTTTGCCTGATTCTAAGCCGTTAATGTTATCAGGAGTGCACGTGTCCCATTCCCCACAGTGATGGGACCTGATTGGTTATATGGGGCAGTTTCCCATCCAGTGTATGTGCTCTTATGGTGCACACATGCACATAAGGAATTTTTCTATTCTTCAGCCTAAAAAAGAAAGATTGATTTCATAGAATCACAAGGTGTGATATATATATATATTATAAATATAAATGAAAGAAGATAATTATATATAGATACATACTGAGATACAATTATTATAATTATATTGAAGACATGGGGTCAAATGCTGATGAGGTCCCACAGATATTAATAATCTCACACTTTTGTAAATAATGAATATTTCTCTTGCTCACGGTACATATTTTTAAATAACCTTTCTCTTTGTGTTAAGAATGTAGAAGTTTTCTATCCGGAGCAAGATAAATTATATGCATATATATAATAATTATATATGTCTCAACTTTGACGAGGGGTTAAAAGCATAAGATGTCCACAAATTGTAAATGAATGTGGAGCTGTTAATGAAAATCACCCCTTTCCTTCACTCATTCCTCCTTATTATTTTTGTTGTTTTATCTATCTTAACTATAGTATAAAATTTCCTTTTCATTTGTAATGCATGGTCTTTTTATGTCTGAGCATAATTTGTGTCTTCTTGTCCATTTAAATGGAAAATTTATACTGGGGTATATATAAAAAGTATGGTGTCATAAGTGGATGAATGAAGACATTGCTTCTAACCACCCTTACAGTATGGAAATTCTGTTCAACTTCAAGGGTAATCTCATCATCTAAGAGTCGGCAGAAACAGAACCATTTCACGTACTTGCTTCCCATTTTCACTTAGACACTTTTAAATTTGAATTCTACATACACTTTACATGTTCTGACTGCGTAATACAGTATGACAATGCAGATCTTTTTAAATGTTTATATGTATACGTCTCTTGTGTTTTCAAAAATATACTCCATACATTTCTTAACACTTATCTCATTTCTAAGAAACAATAACGGGGAGTCCATGTGCCAAATAGATTTGTCTTTTTTTATCTTTTAAATATGTGCTTCCAGTGCAATTGTTGTTTTTATGTAAATTATACCTTAGCTTGTGCATTTGAAACACATTTTGTTAAAAGAGGCAAAGTGATCTATGTGCTGATGAGAGATGCCTGATATGAGATTTTAGTTTTTTATATAATAAACAATGTATAATTTTTTATATAAGAAGAATGTACATGTGAAATGTTTTTGAGGTTTTGGAAACAACGAAAACATGTTATATATACATATATATATATACCAGATATATTCTCTGTGTGTGTGATAATGTTTTTTACATGTATACACATTATTTCTTCTCTTTACTAGGTTTCATACTTGGTTTCTTACCTTTTTTTAAGACCAGATCAATATAAACAGTTTAATTTGAAATACTGAGCTAGTGTGACCAAAGACAATGTATCATAAAACCAAATAGATATCATAATTTACATTTTTTTGTGCAATAATGTTAACTCTTATTGCCACTTTTATTTATGGTATTGTTTTCTGTTTTTATGTAATTTGAGTTGTTTAATTGGGTAAAGGAAGAAATATTTCTACAGTTCTCTGTGTTTTGATATGCAAAATCAAATACTGCTGATGTACCATGACATTACAATAAAGGGGATATTTTACAGTATGTTAATGTGTCAGGTACTGTGAAGGAAACCCAAGATGGTTTGGACAGAATAGAGGTTATAGCAGATGTGTAAAAGCCAAAAGATGTTGCAGTCTGGACATTACAAAAGTTCAATTCTGTACCTTTTAATTCATAGTGTATAAATAAATTTGTGATCAAATCTATTTCTCAAAGATTTCACTCAGAAATAATTTATATTCTGTGAATCCTGTTGACAGGTGTCTTTACCCATTATGCTGTTGGTCTTGGGTATGCATGCGGCATTTGTTTAGGGTTCTTTTACCTTCAGAATGTCCAGACTTAGAGTATTCCCATTTTCCTTCAAAGATACATAAACTCCTTATCCTGAGGAAATTTCACTCTTACAATTTTTAACTTTGAAAGAGTTCATTGTATATGTTACTTCAGAAAGGGGACCATAAAGTGATGAGTTATGAGAGTTTCCATATTGCTGTGTTATCTTTCATAACACATCATCTTCATATGTCTTGTTGGATACATTTCACCAAGTGGCATAGAGCAAGTAATGCCTCCTATATTTTGTATTCTCATTACTTTTTTTTTATGGGAATGATGACTAATTACATTTGTGCAATAATGAACGTTCGGGTTTCACAAAAATGTGTGGAATTTTTTGAGTAGCTGAAAACTGGTTAGATTCTCAAGAAAGACTCCATGGAACAAGTAAGTATGTAAGTAAACGTAACGTTCTCTGCACCTGAGAAACAAACCAGTTTGGGAAAAAGCTGATCACTGGTGTAAGTATTGATTCCTGTGTTCATTTTAACATGATTTCACAGTAGTATTTAATTTTCCAGATAAAGAGTCGGCCCTAGAGGACCTGTTTGTGACAGAACTCATCAGAGGAATACACTGCCCAGAAAACAGTAATCATCACCTTTTGAAATATAATTTCTCTTCTCACCAGAAGATATGTTTGTTTCACTGAATGTATGGACATATATCCTAAAATGACTAAACATATTCACAAGTGAAACCTTTGTATAAAAATGATGAAAACCCTTGTAAATCAGGCTGTAAGCCACTTGGGAGAAAGTTATACATAAAAGAACAAATGATTTCTTAAACTGAGTTCTTGTCAAAGATCAGTCTGGATTTATATAAAAGGGCCCTCTACAGACAAAAACTTCCTGTACTTTCACAGATGAGACTTTTGTGCCCTTATTAGTAAAATGTGTCAGTGAAATATGTTAAGGCCCAACTAACATATTTACTTGCATGAAAATACAGCATCTGTTTCAGAGCAGAATCCACTTCATAGGCTAGGGTATCAAGGCATGTGACTCATATCAAGTTGTTGGGTTGCACCATGTTCCCGTACACACTATCATCTGAAGCCTTGTTCAAAATATTAGCAAAACTTCAAAACAGTTTATTTTCAGTAGGTGCATGCAACAGAGGTACATTATTATTGTTCATGAATATGAAGTATGGTGTATGGTAGGGTTTAATGGTGGAAACCAATATAAGGAAGAAATCGCATAAAAAGGGTTGTAGGAAATATAGACAGTGTGTGTTTCATTGCATCTGATGTGACCCAGTATATTGACTGGTGAACAAGTTTCTAAAAACACAGAAGTGAGAGCACATTTATGTTCTGTCAGAAGAAACAGGTGATAAGAAGCACAATTAGCAACATCCCGACGAAAACCTTTAAAATCCCATGAAACCAGCATATCAGTGTAAACTGTAATGTCAGCTATAAAACTGCTTTGCTTGAAACAAAACAAATTTACAGTTCTAGGATTCTTAAGGGGCTGACTGTATTGTAAGAGTGCAGGTTTGTAACATGAATTCAGTCTGTGACTTGCTGATCAACTTCTTTACGTAGCATTGCATTGCCCATTACCTATTTCCCTTATTCCTTACCCGTTCACTTGCTGATCCCATGATCAGTCTGCTAACAGCCTGACTTGGTTTGTAAGTTACTCTGTTCACATCATGTCCAAATTCTGTATTGTACTGATATCTTCACAGTCCATTCTGGCAGGTTCAGCATATGCCATAGTCACTGCACTGACTTTGTCAGGTAAGTAAGGGTATTTTGTTTCCCTATACTATGTACTTCTAAGTTAAAATGCACTTCACTTTTGTTTGGTTATAAAGAACATAGTAGAACATGAAACAAGGTAGATATGAGTATCTTTTCTAATACTTGAATTTCATATATTAATAACTCTTGTTCATTTGTTCCATTCTTTTAATCAAATATTGTTACAGTAACCTGTAGTGAATTAGGTAATTTACTTGTACCCCAGACCACCTTCTGGAACTATCCTGGAATATTTTGGTATTGAGTAGGTTTCCACATAGAAGGGGTGGTGCAGATGCGGCATGGTTTTATTTAAACATGCTAATATTCAAAATAACAGTTACTGTTCAGTAGATAGTCCAGGGTTCAAACCATGCTGTGGGTGAGACTTCCTGGATTCAGAGCAGCTCCAGTGGCCAACCCAGCCTCCTTTACAATGGAAGTAAAGCAACCTGGACATGGCCCTAACCATCATCCCATTCTAGTGCCAGAGTCAAGTATGGGTAGAGCTATACATGTACCACCCCACTGTGCCTGCTTGACATGCATCAGGGAGACCTTTAACTTTACCATTCAGCAGATAATCCCAAACTAATATGTGAGGTGCCATTCAAGGAAATTAGAGCTGGAGTATGGTGTGCTATCCCCAGTTTCCAGGGAAGGAAGTGTTCACCAGGTGTCAGCCATGTCTGAGAGTTGAAGGAGGTCATTTCCATCACTTGCTTCAACATGGGGTAAGATACAGGTATAATAAAGATGGCTAATTCAGGTTCTGTGAAAGAATTCTCTTATAAGTTCAGATGTGAGTTAGGATCAACAGACATGATTCTTAGAGTTGCAGGAGAACCATTTTTCAAATTTTACCCTATTCAGAGCAGCTGACAAAGTCTGTATTGTGTTTTAGGGTTAAGTGAGCATGAGTATTATATTTAGATTTTAATTTTGGGGTGCTGAAAATCAGCAGACAAGAACCAAAACAACAACACTGTGTGTAAGAAATTCACAGATCATTTACTGTTGGAATGAACATCATTCCATCACAAAACATTTTACATAACCAAGTCTTTTTCAAAGAAACAATTCTAGATATTTGTATAAGAATCCACACATGACCCTTACCATTTGTGATCATGAGAAGACAGTACTGTAATGTATACCATAGCACTGGAGTGTTAAACATTGTTAGGGAGCAGACTAGCATACAGTGAAACCCTCTGAAGCCTTGTGGTAAATGTATGGATCACCTGCTATTACATTAAGAGACTTGCACTATATATGCTCCGAATGTATGATTTTCACAGTAAACAGATTATTTCCTAAACAAGAATAACCAGTTGGTCTTTGTAATTGTGAGAGACTGTGTTCTCTGTGAGGCAGAGACTAAATCCGAATGTGAAGCCAGACTGACTGTGTTCCTTGCTGGGTTAAAATATACTTTTCACATTAGTTTATTTACACTTTGATGATGTCTGTTATTTAATTAATTATTTTGATTTAACTTTAACCTGAATAAATCTGAAGGTCTTAAGAATCCAGAAGAAGCAGGACAGTATGAAGAATGGCTGCAGCAAAGACAAGTGACTTCCTCCTTGGAGTGCCAGTTCACTGTGTTGTACGTAGGACACAAACATGAGACACCGGGCCAGTTCAAATATACAAGCGTATGGGCAATCATCAAACAACATCCCAATGATGGTGAGAGATATTAGTATGTAGGCCACAAATCCCAATACTGCCAATGGGCTCATGCCCTGTAAAAACAAAAGGAGATTCTTCAGTTTTCAGTGTGATCCAGTCACCTATACAGCTGCATTCATGTACAAGAATATGAGCACACCAACCAAGAAAGTCTGTGCATCATATATACAATTGGGCCCAAATTGTTTTCAGGTGTACTTATGTCCAAATTGATAGTCATTAAAATGGCTGTTTCTCTACAGGAAGCTTGTTGTATTGAGGGTTCGTAACCAATCAGGAAGGTTAAGTGACCCTGGGATATCAAATCCATGCTTTACATGTAACCCTTTGAACAAAACTTTGAGATCATTTCTGAAATTTCTGGTCTGTGGTATTACAGTAAGCTTGACTTTAGCACTTTCTTCATTACACAGTACTTAATGTAATTTGCATCTACAGCCTTCTTGTAACAAACATAATATACAGACCAAAGATATATCAAGGTATTTCTATCGAAAATTGCTTAATGATATTTGCGTTACTGATGAGTTTTCATTCACCCACCCCCCAGACAAACACACCAACAAAGTATGAGTGAGGAGACGGATAATCTTTCATTGTTGGCTGAAATAATTTTATGTTGTAGTTTGAAATTCTAATGCTAGATCAAACAGCATGGTTCCTGCATGGTTGACACCTTCCTGGTAACTACAGAAGAATGGATGAATGCAGATGAATGCGACATTTTGCACCAGACAACAGAGAGAGGGAGAGAGTTCCACAACACTGCAATACTTCTGCTGTAAGAACACTGCAGTCAGAATACAGCCCACTATGCTAGTACCAATGTACTCACAATGAATGTTTAATATTGTCAGTTATAAATCAGCAATATAAATACGTTAATAATATTCACTGATGGACTTGAATTTTTCTGTCCCTAAATGAATGAGGCTGAGTGATAGGTCTCAGCAGGCTATCTATGGAAATTTTTGTGTGCAAATCCTATTCTTGAAGATCTTTCATATGTTGCAAGCAATCATTCTATGCCAAAAACTACTTTGTCTGCTGCCTTTTGTATCAGTTTTGCCACACTGGCAGTCTTGAAGGGTTTGTTCTTGTCTGCTCTATGTGACTTCATCTGTGCCCATATGTGTGAGTTGCATTGACAGTAATATGTCAGCAGATTCACCACTGGGTGACCAACTTGAATGGGAATTGTGTCCAGTTGAGAGCATGTATGTGAAGTATTCATCTCAACCAGCTGCAACAACTCCATGCCTGTTATTGTGTTAGAAAGTACAATAGTGGCAGCTCCAGACCAAGCAATTAGAACAAACTATGTTAAGAATGGCATTTTGAGGAAAGAAATTGACAGTAAATGCTGGTTGTGTAAACAACATGAAGAAACTATTGACCACCTAACCTCAGGATGCTCCATTTTGGTGAAGGATGAATATTTAATGAGACACGATAAAGTTTGTGCACATTTGTATTACTCAATATGCACAGCCTTAGGCATTAAAAAACAGACAATTGATACAACTACATGCCTCAGGCAGTGTATGAACAGGAAGATATTGCAGTGCTGTGGAATCAAGCAGTACACACAGACAGGGAAGTTACAGCAAATAGGCCAGATATTACAATTAAAAACAAAACAAAAAATATATAAAAAATGCATACTGATATATGTGGCAATACCCACAGACTAATATGTTGTGCAAAAGGAAGTGGAAAAGAAGCTAAAATACAAGAGTTTATGTGTAGAGATACAATGAATGTGGAACCCGAAATGTAAGATTGTACCAGTAATAACTGAAGCTACTGGAACAGTAACAAAAGGTTTAAGGCAAAATCTGGAAGGCATACCAGGAAAATATTGAATACTCACTACAAAAGACAATTATACTTGGAACATCACACATAATATGGAGAGTGCTGCAGTCTGAAACTTGAAGCCTGAGTGGTGGGGAGCACCAATGGTTCAAGAGAAGTACCAGGAAGAAAAGGCCTGTGACAAGAGAACAACAACAACATTGTTGTTGTTGTTGTTGTTGTTGAAATGTACTTACCATATATCTGAGAACAAGCTCCTGGTAGACAAATACTACCATAACAAAGTGCAGACACAGGTATATATTACACCATGCAGGGAGTTGAACATCATACTTCTGTCTTCTCCTGATCTGTAAATGGAGACAAAGAAGTGTGTAGGTTGTAAATGTATTCGTTCAAAAGTAATTGCAGGGATGAAGTGCAGTACCACCTACGGTAGCTTTATAATGCCAGAAGAAATAAAATTTATGTTCTAAAAAGAAATGCTGAAGGTGAAGTTGTTCCCAATCCCAAGTAACTTGTAATGAAATTTTATTACTCAGCATGGTTGCTGCTGCTGCTGCCACCAATACCACCACAGCCACCACCACCACCACCAGCATAAAAAAAAGTATAGTATTTACGATCTGAAACAAAGAATTCTGAACAGAAATCATAAAGCCTTACTTCTTGTTGCATATGCAAGGCACAATCAGAAAGTAATGCCTCTGTTTTTTATTTCTTGCTGCTTGCAAATTATATATGTGAAAATTCCACAGAACTTCACTACAGTATTGCTGAAGGCATAATTACCATTCAGTGTAGTCTCCTTTGTCAACATTCTTCTATCTTTGAACAGAAACCTGTATTCATCTCCAGTAAGAGATCCTGTCCCTCTTCTGCAGCCACTTGCATATGACATTCTGCAGTGCCTTATCATTGGCATAATGGTGTCCTTGCAGACTTTTTTCTCAAAAGCCAAGCAGGTCATATCTGATGGTGGAAATCATGATTATAGGATGGATGCAACAACACTGTCCATCCAAAATATGTGTTGGTCTCTGTGGTGCACACATGTGTGTCCCCCAGCTCTGCCACAGAGGAACAACAGGTGGAATATATTTCTTGTGGGATGAATTTTGTGATGGTGAGCATTCAGACTTTTGTGTTTCAGTATAAAAGTCAGATCTTATGCTTATTGGACCATGCATCATCTTGATATTTGAATAAAGGTTGACCAACTAGATGACACTTGCTTTATTATATATTGCTCAACATGTTTCAGACGTTAATACGTCCATCTTCTGGAGCTAGCGAGTACTTGTTGTGTTGTGTAG
>Ga0123352_10002305_pt1 | contig 26421 bp, 12 predicted proteins | sample TergutLab28metaG_FD_89700 | JGI IMG/M metagenome (GOLD analysis project Ga0123352, IMG submission 89700) | Labiotermes labralis P1 segment gut microbial communities from Petit-Saut dam, French Guiana - Lab288 P1 | ecosystem: Host-associated > Arthropoda: Insects > Digestive system > Gut ... | reverse complement strand
TGTTTTCCTGTGTTTTTTTCACCTATTATATTAAGAAGGGTTTGGTGTGTGTTTGGGTGTGGGTGTTTGGGGGGGGGGGGAGAACCGAGACAAATTGGCGATTATCTTACGGAAGGATCAACAACATACACCTGCAACATGGTTAGCTTGCCCTCCATTTTACTTTTGGCCACGTTGCAGTCATCATGCTGTATTATGGGTCCTGGGCCACATACCACAACATTATCACTAGCAAACGAGTTACAATCCTGTTGGACTGTATCGAATTTAATTTCTTTCGAAATGGAGGATGTATAGATGGCGTAAATGAATCAGGTGTTCGCAAATTAATTTTGTGTTCTTGACTGGGGCACATATGTACCCACTATTTTTAAATGGTCCATAAAATCTGTCAATTAACTCATTGGAAGAGGTCTTTAACATGTCATATTAGGTTTTCGTGTCCCTAGGGTGCTATTGCTATACATTGTGATGTATCCTGCCATTATTCAGCTTTACACTCCGGCCTCTTAACTGTAATGTGCGTTCCGAACTTTGGACAATCCATGTGAGGTATGTAGTGAACAAATGTGCAATTGCTACAGGCCTTTGTTTGATACTTCAGCGTTACCGTATAAGCTACGTATCATTTTACCATTACTACTTCATCGTGCTTCATTCACCTACATCAGATTAGAGAACTGGGAGATTTACATAACATTCCGCTTAAATCTATCGTATGACATCAGACCTAATTCTATCATTTAGGGCTCAGCATTATATGTGTATTAACCAGAATATATTTCATTATATATTTAGAGCCCTCTGGTCATAACACATTACGAAATACTAGAACCTATCAAGTTGCAAACATAATTTATCTGTAGTAACACGTGTTTTTCAAGATTTAACTTCAGAATATCTATATTTTTAAATTTTTTTCATAAAGTGGAAAGGAAGTAGAATTGTAGTTTTGCCTGGCTGAATGTGTATTTCAATCAGCGTTGTAGCCAGATAAGGTTATATAAATATTTTAATGTTAAAAGCCAATGTAGGGAAACGTTTCGAATATTCCTAAGAACAACGCTGATGACACGGAGCACGCTAATATTAATTTTAGGGTCCTGAAACGTCGAATCTCTGAAAATCAGACGCGTATATTTGTGTAATAGTATCTTGAGTGTAAAAAAGCCAGTAACAACACTTTTAACCTGTGGTTTTATAGTGACACCTAAAGATATACTGGATTTAGGCATGGGAAAATTGACAAGTATCTGTGAATTTTTTATAGGCATGTTTCAAGATATTTATAGAATCTTATTAGAAAATACGTAGACGATATGCGTATATGATGCTGTGTAAGGAAATTCGAGTTGTACAGAACCTGTTCCTAAACAGTGAGTTCTTTGTTGCCTTGTTGTTTGATGAGACAGCCCCCAATGGGCCATGGCCTCCTCATTCACGCGGTCTCTAGATCACAAACAACGACGCATCAAAGTCGGTAGGACTCTTCTTGACGAATGATCAGCTCGTTGCAGAGACCTCTACGTGACAACACACAAAACTTACAACTGACAGACATTCATGCCCCTGGTAGGATTCGAACCCACAATCAATTAATTCTGTACAACAATGAAATACAATACCAAAAGTAATGCCAGTTAGCACGTAATACTAGAAATCTGTGTTATGTAGAATTTGAATTTACAAGTTCTGCTCGGAGCCATATTTTGTTTATTAATAATAAGGGATTGTAACCCATAAATTTTATAACAGAGTCTTTTATCATATTTATTCGTCTTATTTACTGAATGCCTCAGTACGTCCGTCCTTTTGTTGTGAATTTACAAATTTCATCACCGTGACCGATAAGGTAAATACCATATTAGTTTTACAGAAAATATACAGACCGAGACGAGAAATATGTCTTTTACTTCTCTTACCGCATCATCTACGTAATCGGATAGCTGAGTGTAAGGATTTGTCATGTAATCGAATTTAAGTGTTGCTGGATTATGGAAAGTAGATCGCAGTGATCGGGAATGCGATGGCTTGAAGTCACTCTTCGCGGGTCACAGGGCGATTGGAGCCCGAATATATAGACAGCATAAAACAAATACGTTGTCTGTAAATGTCGGACACAAATCACCCAGTGACGTGACGTCTTGTCACAGAATAAGAAAGACCTCAGCTGCATAACTGCGAAAGTCCAAAAACTTGCAGTGTGCTAGCCTCCTTCTTTACAATCATACCCGTATAAGATATCTCCAAAATTACAGCTATTTAGCTTGAGAACCCTATTTATCGTGCCCAGGCTTGTCTCTCATTTAAAATCAAAACCCGCACTCCAGTTTTTCAGTTCGCTATGCACTTAGGGACACCTTAAGTTTCCAGTTAGCAAATGTAACAGCTAAATGTGTCCTCCGTGTTATAAATTAAACTAACCCTTTATCGGTTTAATTTATAATATTCTATAACATGCAACATTCAATAGACAGAGTTTAGAACCCGGATAACCCATTCGATATAAGTTCTAGGCTATGGAATGAAAGTCCTAGGAATCGATTTTTGATTACCAGCAGGGAATCAATTTTTAACCAATTTTCACAGAGTTTAAAATGGCTTTGGGGGTAGACCAGCTTTTTATTCAGTGGACATAGCGGGGGTTTTCCTTCAGGTAAAGGGGCAGTGCTGAGCTTAAGAATGAGTGGAGTACATCGCCAGCAATCCACATGGCTTTATACCGGACAAAGTGACTTTACCATCAAGTTCACACAGTTAATCCCGGAGCAAGTGAATCATACTGCTTCATTGACTAGCAGAAGGCATTTAGCCGTGTAAGCTGGACCAAATCATTGCAGATCTTAAAGGAAACTGGCACCGACTGACGCGAAATAAAATTTACCAACATATTTTGCATGGAGCAGAATGTTAAATTGCTGGACCAAGGGGAGACAAGAAGTGTGAAGACTGGAAGGGGAGATACAGTAGGATGCTGTCTGTCGCCGATTCTACTTGACTTATAATGAGAGTACATTACTAAGGAAGCTGTGAAAGGGTTTGGAGACTTCAAAGTAGGAGGACACATAATTGACTCTGTGAAATATGCAGATGACCTTGTGCTACTGGCTAAAATTGAGACGCTGATACAGGGGATGACTAATACACTAATTAAAACTGGAAGATGCTATCGAATGAAGATGAATGAGGACTAGACTAAGGTAATGAGAATTTCAAGGCACATATCCCCAGTATACAATATGATAGAGAAAAACAACTGGAGAATGTGGAATATGTCAACTGTTTGGGTTGCATGATAACTCATGATACAAGGTGTACATGTGAAATTTTATCCAGAATCACCATGGCCAAAAAAGCATTCAACAAAAGGAGACTCTTTCGCCGGGGAATTAGATTTAAATTTAAAGAACAAACTACAAAGTGCTACATTTGGAGCATAGCTTTGTATGGTGCTGAAAATTGGACGCATCCTAAGATATAGATGAGACATACCTGGAAAGTTTTGAAATGTGGTGCTTGAGAAGGATGGAGAAGGTCGTTTGGACCGATAGTGTGAAAAATGAAGTATAACATAGAGCCGTGTAGGACAGGAATATCCTACATAAAATAAAAACAACCAACTGGATTGGTCACATGTTGCGTAGGAACTGCCGTCTAAGACACGTTGCTGAAGGAAAGATCGAGGGAAGGATAGAGTTGATGGGAAGAAGAGGAAGAAGACTTACAGCTCCTGGATTACCTCAAGGAAATGAAGGAAACAAGAGGTCACTGATAATTGAAAGATGAATCACTAGACCTCACTCTGTGTAGAAATCGCTTGAAAGATTATGGGCCTGTAGTAAGGCAGACTACGGAATGACTAATTTAAACCAACACATACCCGTGTCTAAGAAAAGTACATAATGTAGGCACGCTCTAATTTGCTTGCTGTTCTGGTGTTTTGTGCTGTTTTTTCGCTCGGCCTGTCCACTGCTGCAACCAAAGTACTGTTCAATTACGCAGGAACATTTTTTAATTAATTCATAATTTAACGTTCTTTTTGTAATGCCCATTTCACTAAAGGTACATTCAGGTTTTACATTGTACAAAAGACTGGACAACTATGCCACAAATTTTGCAAGCGCGTAAATTTGTACCTTGTTATAAGTCTACATTTTCCGTGATAAATGGGCATCTGTCATCGCGGTCATGTCGCGTCCTCAGGTTTCGGATGGAGGAACGGCCTCCAATAACTGCGAATATATTGAATAAGCAGTCGCGGACAGCCGACAAGGAGTGGTCCTCCAGCTTGGGGTTGGGCGAGTTGCTAACAACTCCTCCCGTAGAAATGCATCTTGTTAGGAAACATTCACACGGTGGCACCTGTGAAGACTTTAATGAACCTTCGGGTTCCATTATAGGTGGGGAATTTCTTGACTAGCTGAAAACCGGTTAGCTTCTCAAGATGGACCCTGCTCCATGAATTACGTAAGTAAGTGAGCAAGTAAGTAAGTAAGTAAGTATGTATGTAAGTAAGTAAGTAAGTAAGTAAATAAGTAAGTAAATAAGTAAGTAAGTAAGTATGCATTTTGTCAAAAATTGCTTAACCGTAGATATTTTGATACAGACATTTTAATTTTAAGTTACAAGTACGCAATTCGTCATAACGATATTAGTGTTGTGCTGGGCATTTTACGTAGCCATGAAAACTCAGTTGTGGTTTATTTAACCAAAGAGGGTGGATCTGATAATAAAAGTAAAGGTAAAGTAAGTCAAAACACAACAGCTTTATTGGATGTTAATGAAACGACATGTTTCGGCCTACTCGGCCATCATCACGTTTGCAAAGTTCTAAGAGACTAAATACTGCTTGTGTGTCGCGGATGTTGAGATCGCATCATCTGGTCTATAAATTATATATGAGGCATAGAGTGCGTGTGAGTAGGTACGGCGGTCGGCGTGCGTTGTTGTCTGGTATCCACACACCAACAAACATGTCGTTTATTAACATCCAATAAAGCTGTTGTGTTTTGATTGACTTTACCTTTACTTTTATTTTCATTGTTACATACACAACGGGGATGCCTCAACTACAGAGGGTGGATCTGTATACATTTTAAATATCTTGAAACTTGGCCTACGTAAATCTGGCACATTCTGAAATTTTCCACATATATTTTCGTACATCATTTTGTGCTGTGTGTTTAGAGGCTTAATCTTGTGTTGATATTTGCAATTTATGTACTTAGGTACAGTTGCCATTACTATTATTGTAACTCCTTTATATTGACCTATTAAGGGTCGAAACATGCAGGAAATTTAATATAATATGGACTGTTGGGGAATTTTCTTCGACACAGTGTATTTGTTGGTGAACGTTACGAAGTTGCCTGTGTAGGGCTGTCAATAATATTTAGTTAAATAAAACCTTTGGTAAATGTCATCCGTAATAGTGGCGTATTGCACAAATACTCACTCAGAAAACAATGTTATAAGTAGCTTTCTTTGCGTTTATTGGTTTCTGTCTTATGTTGACTTTTTTATATGAAATCATTCGTGACATAAATATTGGTCTGTAAATTTTCCAACCCACGCCCCAAATTTAAATTACAGAATAATGTGAAAACTATGAAAGAAATCGTGATTCATCTCAGACTTAATTTGTAGACTGGCCGAAATTTACTATTTAATATCATCGAGCTCTTCGGACTGGGCACTGTACTTGGAAATTATTTCCCCTCGAAGAATTTGCGCAAGGCTTTGTCTGTCATTGCAGTTCATTATTCATGTAAACTGCAAATGAATATGCACTCCCGCAGAGACGACATTGAGGAATCGGAAGTTGATACATTTCGTTAATTAAACATGAAGAGTTTAGTGATAATGTTGAACTACAGTCGCATAACAATACCATCTTATTTCACACTGTACAAAATGGAATTATATTTTCCTTTTTGTTAGATATTCAACGCATGGAATAGTGTTGAAAATGTAAGGTATGGATAAAATTTAGACGTGTTTTGTTTATATTATTTAAGAGCTGAGAAGCCATATTCAGTGTTGTGCCTAGGCTACGGGATGCGCAACAGAGAAAACGCGGTTCAATTTTCAGCAGGTGCAAGAGATATTTCTCTTTAACAAAACGTCCAGACCAGCTGTGGAGAAGACCACCCAGTCAGCTATTCAGAGAGAATTGAGGGATCTTTTTTCAGGGTAGAAAGACCAGGGCGTGAGTCGGAATCGCTCAGCATCCCTATTGTTGATGTTAAGAAAGCATGGGTTCATACATAATTCTCTGCCTGTGCGCCGTCATGATTTGCACAGAGACTTTTTATTACGTGCCATTTATTCATACTTTAAGCCGTTTTATAACAATCTAATATTTCTTTTTAGTTTTCTCTGAAGTGTACCATTCGCATGCTCTCCGTATTAATTTCGCGGGCAGTTCTTAATGTACCTGAAATACGAAATTTCTTTGAATTAATTTTATTTATATTTTATAACAATGATATATACATTGTTATTGGGTAGATTTAACCTGTTTGTTCTTGTCTTGCACAGTTTGTATCAATAAAGCACAATTGTGTCAAACAGAGAAAATTAATGTCGTGTTTATTTGTTATTATTCAATATGAACCACCAGTTTAGTAATATATTAGAAGTACTTGTAGTTTTGCATATTTATGTAGCAAAATAAAAGGGCACAAACTCATATCTATAGCATGACATTGTTTTAACGGTTGTTGTGAAGGCAAGGGATAACAATGAAATAAGTGTACCCATGACAATTTAAATGTGTTGACGCATTGCAAGAACATGTATTATCATATAATCAGCACAATTAGTAAGTCGACTGACAGCCGATGTAGTCTTATGGTGCAAATGTTCAACGATTAATGCATTGTGCATTAGTGAAAAATCAGATTTTTTAGTGCAAAGAAATCGAAGTATATATACTGTTGTGCATTACCATATTTATTCAAAAGAATTATAAAGTGTATTTCGACTTGGATGTAAGTTTTACAGTGGAATTTGTTTCTCTGAATTCTTACGTCTCACTAATTGTGAGCTTCCTTTAATTGCAGTGAAAAATTTTATAACAGAGCAGGTAAATTTTATTTTTTCAGAATATTCTTACTGATTGAATCCCAATTATATTAAATCTACAAGTAAACTTCAAATTTTCTATTTCAGTAATAATTATTATTCCTGTTGGTTTTGTTAACACAGTTCACTCTTAAATAAACCAGGTTTAAGCATTTGTATAAGTAGTAATATTAGTGGTAAGTTTTCAATCTATTTCTTCGCAACTCACATTCATATCTCTTAGTTTTGATATAAATCCCATTCAGATCTCAGAGGGATTGTTTTATACTAGTCATGATCAGTTGTAAATAATCACATAAGGTGGCAGCACTGCACAAAGTTACGTTATGTATAATATATATATGTATGTACATATATATATATATATAATTTTAAACTTCGACAGTTGTGTAAGTAAAAACCAGGTGCCTTATTTGTAACTTGTCTCCAAAAATAAAATATTGTTGTATTAGTTTTTCGTGAGTTTCTTCGGAGCATTCTTTTGTCATCTTTTCAACTGTAATGCATTTCCTTTTTAAAGAAAACGTCCAGGACTTTACAAATACCCACATTATTTTCCTACCAGTACGGCAGTACCAGTAACATTGGGTACGAAGTTACGCATACACACTGCTTTATCATTACGATTTCGAGGGAAACTGCATAATTGGGTCATTTGTAGCACGTGCTAACCCAGTTATATTCGTTAGAAGAGCCTTGGTTTTTAATTGTGATCCTAGATTAGCCTGGACTTTAATGATGTAGCAGTCTCGTTTATTATAAGCTGGCTACAAGTGCGCTACCTTTTAATCTAATCGGTGGAATTGTGTACATTTAACAATGGAAAAAACGCATTTGCTACTGTGAGTTGAATTTAGGTGGGGAATAATTTGCATCATGAGAATGTACTTGAATGGTCCGTATAATTTCTTACACTTAACTTTAACTCCCAAAAGTAAGGAAAATGATAGTTTTAACACAAGAAAATGTAAATCCTTCATTGTAGCGTAATAGATTCATATACTCACATTGGCTCATGCACATACACACACAAGCACACTTACACACTTACACATAAAATATTACACAAGTTGCAATGAATTTGGAACTAACATGTATTAACTAGGAGAAGGTATGTAGTCAAACACAACTTAATCACTGAGGTGTAATTTAATGAATGTGATGGAAAACAACTACATGTTTCGGCCTGTGTTGGCCTAGTTTCACACACACAACGGGGATGACACACTTCCTAGGTAACATGTATTAACGCTGCTATATAAAAAACCAACTTTAATTATTCTTATTGTTTACATTCGTCAAACAAAATCAGGACAGTTTTATATAGACTGGAGTAAAATGACATCCAAAATTGATTTAATTTGAAGATTCAAGAAAAGGTTTTTGATTCATTAGAACCTGATATGGGGAGCAAACGTTTCCCTAAAATGTAAGTTATTATTTACCAATTCTCACGCTTTTACAACAAGATAATTATCAATGAATCAATATTTTGCAGATTGTTTAAGACCAATGCTCAGGTACGTTATTTTAAAGAGGACTGTAGGTTGTATTTGTGTATCCTGAAATTGAATAAGTCACTGAAATATAAACAGGTGGAGTCCCACTCGCCCTATGTTTTATAGAGACGGTCAGTTAGAAGAACGTTTATCTTAATTGTTTTTTACTGCTTGTAGTGAACTTAATATGGAAAGAGTCTCTTCACCTATTATATCAAAACATTTTGCTTCTACATCCAAGTGTGTCTGTAGAGAAAATAAGCTAACAAGAACAGTAGGATTATTCCAAATAAAAAGGAAATTAGTATGTTCCTTTCACTTGCCCTGCATGGAATGAAGGCTTTTATCTTTGCTGTCGGTTCCGCGGGCAAGACACAAACGACCCTATATAAAACGGAAGCAGTCACCCTATAAACAGTAAAATTGTTAGAAACCCTTGAACAATACTACCTACTAGAATCTGATATCGAAAGCCGAGCTTGTCATCGGAATTTCAGGTGGAGTAACGGAACGTCTCTTTCCCCTCCCCTCCCCGTCAACGTCGCTTTTCCCTTCTCTCAGTACCCTTTCTCGGTCTCGTTGCCTGAACTGAAATTCTTCCCACAGGACTCATGGTTCCCCTCGCAGCTGCGACGAATTTATTCTTTCAGTATCTCTTAAAAGTTTTGAGGCACCTCCCAGGAAGAACGAGGGTAATATATTACTAAATAAACAATGTTTCGTAATGTGTTTGCGAAGAGAAAGGTCAAATATTTTAGGATATTACGCCGTGTTGACTGGTAAATATTTAACGACTTTTCGAGGATCGTAGTGCCTTCATCGTCAGGGTCAAGTAGTACAAGAACACTCTACTTTGAACATTGTTGAATGTTAACTATTCGACACTTCGTGTCATCCAAAAAGATTTAAAACTTCTTCAAAACCCCCGTGAAAAACGGAAATCATTAATTTGTGTGGAAGATATGTTACTTCAAGGAAAGAGATTTACCGCTAATTTTGAGGAAACATGACTGAACCACCTGTGTTTATACAGATGTACAGCCCAAGTGTAGGTCCGTCCGTCCGTATCAACCTGTTCTTCCAAAACGGCGCAACATGGAAGAATATGATTATAAGTAGAATAATCTTCTTGGAGAGAAAACAACGGAAAAATTATTGGTTCATTTCATTTCGAAAATTCGACACGGTTTGCCCAAGAAACGGAAATAAAACACCGAGCATCGCTGCCAAAAAATTGCAAATTAAAACCTTTTGCAGGATATGGGAAATATCACTGTTCTTTGGGAGGGAAGGAGGTAGGAATTCGTCACTCGGAAGTAACCCAGGTGGAAGGTGATGTCTGTCCAGCAGGATCTCATTGTTCCGGGAAAGAACAAAATTGTCACCTCTTCTAGGATACGGTAAACCCGTTGTTTTCGCTGAGGAGCGAACACATTTACTCCAGAAAAGTCCAAGTGCAGTTTGTTTTCTTTGCATTAGGATTCCATCGCTCGTGGAAAAACCATACTAGCTTCTTGTATAGGTGACGGTGGAGAATCACCGCTTTCACTGAAGTACGTACTCCGCCGTCCTAAGGGAAAAATCCAAGGGATTGTGCTTTTTGTCCCATAGGGATCCATCGCTCGGAAGAAAAGCAAAATTCGGCCGTTAAAAGAATTGGGTTTTCGAAAGAAACACCAAATAAAACTGCTCGTCTTAGTAAAAACACTCCTGGAAAATTTTCTTTTGTATGTGCTGTTTGAAAACTTGGGCACAGATGCGTCGTTGTTAGCAAGCCGAGTGCAGAGAGTTCTAATTACCCAGGCCACGTCTTTGTGTGGATTTGGTGGCACGAAATGTTGAATAGTGACCAAGCATTGATGAAGAGAAGGAAAAAATTTATGTTATATTTTGGTATAATTCTGTGGGTGAGTACTTATCAGTAGTACTGGGGTGTTTGTGCACCTTGTGCAAGAGTTCCTGGCAGACCTTCTTGTAGCATGCCTGTGAGACCGTTAAAATTCGGAGCACAATGGAAGTGTAAGTTACACAATGGGTAAATGTGGAGGTACGCGACAAGAGCAGAGAATGTGAGAGTCTCCGAACTCAAGAGAAAAGCAGAAATAAACGGATTTGCTAGAAAGATAGCTCGACAAAATGAAGACGTGCGTAGGAAAGAACAAATGAGAGGCACTGGTGTAGAAAACTCGCGAAATACCCAGTCTGTCCAGTACAAATATTCCTGGACGGGTCTTCTGCTAAGAGACTGAAGCAAAGATTGTCACAACTGTTGCAATCCTACTCGTAGTAGCAGTCATTGTATTGCTGTTGTTAAGATGTCGGTTACTCTCTGCATAGTAACTGAGTAGTGAACAGAAATATCAATCTTCAGGTAACCCCCAAGATTTTGTAACTACGTAGATTTCTTATGAAACACGAAGGGTAGTGAGAGGTTGAGGTTATGGTAGCCTAATATCTCCGCAATATTGCGGGAGGACTTGCTATGGGCAGCAAAATGGTTTGGACAGGGTAACTTTCCTCACCAACAATTCGTACTTGCTACCTCCAGAATGAAACGTTGATAGTTTTCCGCTCGACTGATAACGCAGAATGTACCCTAGATGAGAGTGAGTGATTCACTGAGTTACTGAGTCACATCCTGGTTGCCATGTTTACCATTGATCCCTGACGCAGGTTGCCGTGGTTACGATAACGTTTCAGAGAGACTGTTACCCGCGAGGTACGCGGCCGAGAGCGAAGTAACAATTCGTACAGTTGAGAGTGTATTCTCTTTGACAGAAGGTTTGAGGCTGAAGAATCGGTAGAGCTTCGAGCGCATAATGAAATAGAAAACACGCAGTTTGCAGCATACAAAATGATTAAAATAACCACTGTGTTATTAAATAATAGAAAATTACAGATGAAAGAGACCTTCGAATGACTCATGAATAATAGCGGACATCGTCACTTTAGGGCATGTGGCTAGTATTATAATATTGTCAAAGTTGCGTCACAGAAATGGCGGATATTACAGACATCAAGTATGGAGTCTTAGGAATAGGATGCCATACACTGAATATAAGTATAAACAGGCAATACAGAATTTTTCCAAAATGGCCACTCTATTTTGGCCATGAAAAAATCAAGAGGATAACATTAAGAAGAATGTTAGGAAAATGACAAACTTTGTGAGAATAAAACGTGAATAGAGTTCGCTCAAAATGGTTTCAAGTGGCGACTGTAGTGTGAGCAATGTTATGGATTCTGCTAGCAGATATTTTAATTTTCAAAGATTGAATGAGGTAAATATCCATAGTTTGTATGACTGTGTATCAGTACACTATGAGGCCTCGGCAGGTGAGTGTAGGGTTCAGTTTCTAGTGCTGACCTTGTGTGTTTCGGGTTAAAATTTTAGTAAGTATACGGTAAGCATCGAAATCGGAACTGTTCTTGGTGTTGACTAGGAAAATTCAAAGCACTTCCAGCAGTCATATTTCTGGAGTGCGATTTTATAAGCGAAATATGCAACAAATGCCATTTTAGTGTATGCGTGACATGTTTTTGTTGCAGAATATTGGATTAAGAACAGTGTATTACAAAGTTACAATATTAAGTTTACTACTTAAAATGAACGCGCGATAAACGTTTAATTTGAAGTGATAACTCCAAATATATTACATTTTTATTCAGTTTTCTTCCACGAAATATTTGTTTTAAGTGGATACAATTTTGTCATCTTAAAAACAAGTAAATATGAAAAAATTGCTTTATGAAGTTTAAAATTAAAACGCAAATACAGTATGAAGACCCCTTGAAAAGGCGCTTGGCGAGGAACAGAATTTGAAGCTACGCAATTACTTCCTTAATTAAAAACTGGAAGGATCATTACTTATCCAAAGAAATTAAGCAAAGAGTTGTTGAAGTGAGAGGCCGTCGGTTACTCCAATTTGACGACTGATCTTTCCACAAAATCTCTCTTCTCATTAGGGTTAAACTTCACAGAACTGTTAGCCAGGTCCAGTCTGTCTTATATGTCTGTGTGTGTCCATATTACGTGGACTCTGGCAAGAAGGTTTAAGAAAGATAAAGCGAGAACTTATTGTGAATTTTTTCCTCTACTGTGTACAACCTTAAAAGACAAAATGCAAATCTGATTTATTTTTTAAGTTATTGTACTTCGTACGAATACTAGCATACTCAACTTTCTTCCTAAAGTAGCTTGAGAGAGAAATGGAAACAAAAATAATCAAGAACTGATCCGTGTACTTCCATTAGAAGAGTTCTGTCACCCCAATGTTTCAGTAAAATTTCTGTCTGTAGTGTGCATCGAGGAGATGCATTATACTAAATTCCTAATTTTATGTAAGACATTGACGTCAGATCCATTCACCCTTCCCCCTGCAGCCCATCTATCTGGGTCAATGTTGGTGTTGATGGCCAATGTATATTTTTTCTCCGTTTCTCTCTTGCATCTAAACGAGTTACCGCCTCAATCTCGCCTCTCACCCAACCAGCACCTGATCCCAGCCATCCTTCAACATCATCAGCTCCGAGATAAATTCGTCCACAAAAATATTTCGCCAGAGGACTCTTTACACTCACGCAGACACCTCACTTTACACGTGGTTATATTTTATCCATTGTTGTGGGCTCTCCATTTCAAATTTTATCGAAATATTTTATTGAGAGACTAGGTGAAAATTTTGCTGAATATAAAGAGGAACTTTACAAATAGTACGGTCCTTTTACTTTCAGTTTAACTGTTTGAACTCTAGTAGTCAATATATGGCATGACATCTACACGCACATTAGATCCATCTGTCGTGGAACCCGAGAACTATGGCAGTGTTCACAAGGACCAGGACCTGGATTCCATCACAAGTCAGCTGAATTCCTTCCTCACCCTTTTATACTAATTTCACATAATATTGTCACATGTATGTCAGTTGATACATACGTAACGAAAGTGAAGTGTTATACTAAGAATTGCGAAGTTTAGTTAAGTTCATAATCGAGTTTGTATTCCGGAATAGAAAAAAGACTAAATGAACAATTTCATTCTGGTATCTATTTTGTTTTTATGCGAAATTTTCAACAAATTTTAGAAAATTTTACATTTGTTTTTACGAAATTTGGGTGTACAGAGTCTTGACCCCAATAGATATGGCCCACTTTTATAAACCACTTAACGCAAAGCATTCCCACTAAATAGGTTATAATGTTCGTACCCTTGACTTGAAAATAACAAGAAGTTCCTGCAGACATACGAATAAAGGAGGAATTGATTTTATAACGAGGCTAGCTTATACATATTTTCATTATCCTTACAAGAAATGTAATATCCTGTAAGCATTTTAAATTCTGACAGCCCTTCATATCTTCCTTTTTCATTGTTACACTCATTTCCTGTTTCTGTAAGAGGAGCAACCATGAAGAATGCTCTTCACTTGAAAGTGATGAATGCATCCACAAGGTGCTGCTTCTACGTATCCCTTTACTTATTTTAGAGCCTGGCTTTTTATTCTCCTTCTGCTTTACCTTATGGATGTATAATTAACTGACGTAATCCTTCCTGATACACTCAATCATCTATTGCAGTATTCGCGTAATTCAGGCTGCGGTATTTTTCACCCAGTAAGACTGAAACCTAATTATACAAATGTTTTCAAGTTGCCTTTACTTCGGTTGGGTGTCCATCTGCTCGTCCATCCATATGACGACATTGTCTTCATGAATGTTTTACTGGACATCAGGTACCCAAGTACTCGTAACCTTATCATTGAACCTTAATAACAATCATTTGTAGTTCCCTGTCTCCTAATTTGTTCACGACCCAAAACACGAAATATTTTGTTGCATAATTGTGAATATTATTTGTAGATTCTAAGCTGGAATATCCCCTTTGCCGGTTGTCTCTGGCTACATATTCAATGTATTCACAAGTGGCGTCCATATGGTGTCCGACTGTTATTGTCAAAAAGTTAAATTCTCCCATAATAACGAGAGATATTTTGCTTTCCTTATCTCCAAGTTTCTACAGTTCTTTGTGAGAAGAACACATTCCTCTTCAGTTTTCAGGAGGACAGTCAGAAGGGACAGTCTCGGAACTGCTTCCGGCCTACAGTTGGATTGTGATCCGCAGTATTGGCAAAGGATTTATTTAATCAGTATTTTAAATTTCACATTTATCTCTTCATTTGAAAACGCTATTCATTAATAATCCCTGGCTACTTAAATTTTGTTTAGTTTTGTTTCCATAACATTTTTGTTATTCTTTCGAGAATTACCTTATATTTTAAACACTAACTTAGCCCACTTAATGTCTGGGTACACATTTTCATTTCTGTTTAGAAATATGATTGTCACTTTGTGGTCCTTCCCTTTGTTCATTTATCCAACAGCCTCTTACTTACCTGACAGGTGACATTTTCCTAGTCTACCGTGATTACTGCCCATTGTAAAGCCTGTGGTCTTATTTCAGCTTTCCTGCAGGAGACTTTCGCCACTCTCCTGGATTCTGTATCGATCTTGCGTCAACGAATCCCTTTTAGTTACACGTTTGACATCTAACTGTATGAAATTATTTTAGAACATTAAATTTTGAGACCTTGATACATGAAAAACAGAGGCTGGATTTTTGAGTTAATAAACACTATTGTTGAAGAATGGATAGCGTCATTTACTGCTATCTGATGTTGTATGCCCCGCAATTACGATAGAATGTACAGTATGTTGGCTGAGCTCATATCCGCAGGATGCCATGAGTGTACGTATAAATATTTCGGGTCATAGTACCTACGCTTTTGCAGCCGGTAGAGCGTAATCATTGTTATCGACTAGCTACGGGCTACATGGTCCGGGTTTCCAATCCCGGTGGGTGGACGAGATTTTCCGCATCCATCCATCCAGACTCAGAGGCCTACGCAGTCTACTGTCAAATAGGTACAGATTCTGTTTCCCTGGAGTAAAGTGGGAGGCGCGTGGCGTTAACCACCCACCCCCATCTAACGTTGTGTCACAGTACGGTCGGAGCCGTATCTCTACCTTCGGTCTGTGAATGCTTGCTGTGTAACGGTACACCCGTCAGTACTTACCTTTTAAAGAAGGAAGCTATGAGGAATTTGAGGTTTGGATTTTTTAAAGAGACAAAGTACCCATTTTACAGGAGGCTGTATGGCCCCCAGGGTCTGTCTGGACGAATGCGAAAAAGCACGGTTCCATCGGGTTTCGATCTTCCAAACGCCCAAGCCAGCAGTGAGTCGCTCTGCCGACTACGTCATCCCGGCCCTTCCATCAACAGTAAGGTCATCATTTTGCACTTGGATATTCCATCAGTATTTCTGCTCAAAACGTGGAACTACAGGTATTTCTTACCTTTAGAAAATTTCTGTGTAGGACTACGTATATCTGCGTGTAATGATTATAATGGTGTTTCATTTTTGAAATTCGTTTTATTTATTTATTTATTTATAGTTAATTACTGACTCAAGTGCTTAATAAACAATTACAGAGACTACATAAAAATGAGGGGGACCGCGGTGGTACAGCGGTTAAGGTGCTGTGCTACAAATCGGAAGGTCGCTGGTTCGATTCCAGATGGTGTCATTGGAAATTTCCATTGACATAATCCTTCCGATCGCCCTATGGCCCTGGGGTCGACTCAACCTCTAACAGAAATGAGTACCAGGAATATTTAATGGGGGTAAAGGCGGCCGGTGCTTAAGGCTGACAACCATCCTGTGCCGTTGTCATGTAATTTGGGAACGTTAACTTCCTGGAACCCTCTGGGCCACTCTAGGCCTGTAACGGGACTGCTTTTCCGTTACCCTTACTTAAAAATGAGGCCGATGTGGCTGCTCGGTCTAAGGTGTGGGCCTTCGATCGTTCGCTTGCGGGGATTGTGGGTTCGAAACTCGCCGTTTGCATGGATGTCTGTCTTTGGTCAGTGTTGTGTGTTATCAGGTAGCGGTCCCTGCAACGTACCGATCACTCGTCCTGTTTCCGGGCTGAAGCAACCATGGGATTAATTTTTAATTGAACGAGTAGGAACGTTTTCTCATATTGGACGGCGTGCCTTCTTTGTGTAATTTCAGCACTTTTATTCTTATTTCATTTGACTGACTGCAAATATCAGTACGCTGCGCTTGGATGAATGTGTTATATACAGATATAAGTTAAGACTTTATAGCTGCTTGTTAGCTTTAGGCAAAAGGATTTGTTTCTATAAAGATTATAAGAGAAGGGAATACTCATTGCTCCTCTGTGAATAATCTAACAAACAAAACCGTAAAGTTTGTCCAGCACTCAAATGTTATAATTGATTATGCCTGTCTTGACTCCATAAGAGTGGACTAGTGTCACAGATGCCAGTGATTGTCCTTGTCGAAATGCCATGCAGTACGTCAAACACTGGATGCCATGGAATGAATGCCCTGTCTTAGGTAGTCATTAGTCACTGCAGGACAAAAGCGACAAGGCAAATACGAAAATAAATTGAAGAGGTAACTTGTAACACAGTTCTAGAAGGCCTAAAAAAGAGACAGTCGATCTCAGTGGCCGATCGGTCTAAGGTTTAGGTGTGCGACTTCTCGACTGCTGAGACTGTGGGTTCGAATCCCACCGGGGCATGTATGTCTGTCTGTTGTGAGTGTTGTGTGTTGTGAGGTACAGATCTTCGCGACGAGCTAATTACTCGTCCGGAGGAGTACTACCAGTTGTGATGCCTCGTTGTGTGTGATCTAGAAACCTCGTGAATGAGGAGGCCCTGGCTCACTGGGGGCTGTTGAGTCCCCCCAAAAGAGAGAGAATAATGGGTTATTACGTAGCCTGTTATACAGAAACGTATAAGTGTAATCGTTTTCGGTAATTCTGATGGCGGGGTAGCAATTTTCGGAGGAATGTGGTGGCTGGCGCCGGATTGGGCGACAGGTAGGAAGTGTTTACAACGCGGTACGGACTGACTCCTTATATAAAGAAGATTACGTTTCGTCTTTAAAAGGTTAAGACTCTAAACCACATAAAAGTACGATATTTTTTTATATCAGCTTCGCAATATTGGAATTATTTGATTTAACGTGAACATTTCTAGATGTCACCGAATTTTTTACTATAGGCTACGGTAAAATTGTCACTGTACGTATAAGTTATAATGGCAATAGGCCGGGTTGGTGATGAGCTTCACTTTCCGGCCGCTTTAGAAACAGGGAACGGTTCCCTGAGTTCTGGGTTCGCCCAAATGTGTTCTGGAATCTTAGAAGATGAAATAAATATTTTTTCCCGCCGGGAGTCAAACTTCGATTCCTTGGACCTCCATCCAGCCTATATTCTAGCCCCTTAAAGACTATGCCATACCGACTCTCTAATGGCACTCATTATGTAGCCTGTCTTGCGACAATTCTAAAGTCTCCTCCAAATCCAGTTATTCACAAAGTGTGAGGTAGTCTTTCCACTTTTAAATTCCAGTATCATATACTCTTATTTTGTAACTTCAGCTAGTAGTTGCTTTGTCTTCTTCCTCGCCTTCCCTTCCCCTCTAGCTTTTCTTACCTTTCCTTCAAACAGTTGTTCCCAGTGCGGTTCCTAAGCAAGATGTGGTTAATCAAATTTGTTTTTTGTTTTTTGTAAGTAGAATCTTCCTTTCTTACTTGACTATTTGTCATACTTCTACCTTTTTCACTTGGTCGGTTCAACTGATCTTCTGTATCGTTCTGCAGCATATATTACAGCCTACAAATAGTAATATATAAATATATATAATATGTAAATAAATAATTAAATTGCAACTGATTACTATCACACTGTAACATTATTACTTTTTGTTACCACACAATCTTGCATGTTATATCTTTGTTTCTAAACAACGTGTTTCACGAAAGGCTAGGCTTATATATGGCATAAATATATTTGTAGGACGATTAGCTATGAATAATGAACAAGAATATTAACATGCCTTTGGTGTTTGTTAACCATCCGCCGTGGTAATATTTATAGTAGTGTTACAGACTATCTACAAGCACTTCTATAAACATTATACAGCCAAAGAACTCAACAATATTAGCATTTCTAATCACATTTAAGTCGAAGTAACGTAATTAAAATTGAACACAAGATTATTTTTTATGTATTTTTTTGTAATACAGGTCTATTAATACTCTATTGCAGAGTAAGAATTGTTGTGCCGTCCTAATAGCGGTACCTTCTGGAAAATGTATTTTGCACTCAGAAGTTCTTAATTTACTTAAAGTTTACGCGAAACAGAATAAATCATTCAAACTCTAAAGTAAGTTAATGCAAGTTCCCACTTCAGCAAAATTTATTTTTAGAAACTCTGAACTTGCTTTATTATCTTTCAAACCAAGCTTAAGACATTTCTTAAGAGCAATATCTGTAAGTATTCATAACCACAACCGACTCACTTATAGTTTCGTTTTTATGACATCTAGTTTCAACCCTAAACTCGAGTAGTCATCAGGCCATGACAAAAGACCTTGAAACATAATCAGAAACTAAGAGCAAAAGTTGGAAATCTCCCGTTTTTACATTAAAAAATTCATTTAAAAATGCATGCAAAATGTATAATTAAATACAGTTTCAAAGAAGCCTAAGGATATTTAAAAAAATTTACAAATCTTTTTATTAAAAAAAATTGTTTTTAAAGACTGATTACAAAATTTCCGGTGGACGGAGGCAGCGTTTTGTTTCGTCCAATGTGATGTTTCTTATTAACTTATTAAATACCAGAATGGTGGCGCCACCGGTATTGTATGTTAAAACACGATTTGTTTGTAGTATGTAGGATGAAGTTATCATTTATTGTAAAGTTACGGAGTGACGATAAAATGATGAAGAACAGATAAGATAATGTCATTAACACATACCAAAATCTATGAGGATTGTATCTTATCGCCTTCGTCCATGGAAAGTTTGTAATAAGTTTTTAAAATCATTTTCTAAATAATAATATTTACAAACTTGTTAAAATATGCTTAGACTTTTTTGAAACTGTTTTTACTTATACTTTTTGAATGTAATTTCAATGTACTTTTCGATATAAACAAGGAAGAACTCCAACGTTTGCATTTAGTTTCTATTTCTTGTGTTATGACCTGATGACCCGAGTTTAGGTTAGAAAATAGTTGCCATATAAAATAAACTATTTACAAGTTGTTTGTGATTGTGAATATTTATAGATAATTTTTTGCTACACCAAAAGGAATGTTTCATATAACATTTCTTAACAGGTTTACCTTAGAGAGGAATAATTGTCTTTGTTTCTTTATAAATTTTGATTACTTTGTGAGATTTTGATGAATCTCGAGGATTCTCTTCTGGAGCCTGATACTGCCTCACGAGATAAACCGACGTAGACATAGTTACGAAACGTCGCGATTTGATTACTCCTTGAAGAAGCGCCATATCCCATAAGAACGAAATCCTCGGCTACACAGTTGCAGAAACTTCACAACTCGCTTAGGTAAATATTCCGTACATAAAATGAATAATGTTTCTGCCTGTATAACTTGTGATAAAGGAATACATCCTTATAACATCAATAGGCGTGTGTGTGTTCTTAAGAACCCCTTAAGGTTTGTAGTGCTTTTTTCCTGGAGGATATATAACTTTTTAATTCTTCATTTGTATTTGTTAATTTAACCCAAAATCTTGTATTTGTCAATTTATCGCAACCTCTGGTGTAGGCCGTAACCACATACAGCAAGATTTGCAAAGTGTAGGACACAGTACGAATACAAATACAACAAAAAAATGTAATTATAAATATCTGGTATAAACAGCGATATTTCCTTAATTTTTGTACCAAACCGTTTATCTATTTATTGTGTACTTTAAAGAAATCGCAAGAAAATTTCGGTCTACAGATTCTCTTTTTCGTTATTTTTTAGTTGTTGTAGGTGCAGTTGCGAAGATGCCGAGTCCGTCTGTTACTTCTGTACGTTTGTCTGTCTGTCTCTTTGTTTGTATGAAACAAATCGGCTTCCGCTGAATGGACTTTATTTTGGGCGTTTTTACTAAAATGTATCGAGAAGATTCAATTTGATTTAAAATAAGAAAAAAGGGCACTTTACATAAAAAGTGGCCCTAGGTTCTTTTCCGTTCTCCATTTTCTTCCTTGTACTATTACTGACCGCAGGAAATTAAACCCAGGGACTTGTGGACTCCAATGGCAAAATGTTCGTCACACAAACACGACATGCACAGGAACACGTATACACAAACGGCACGGTGAACTCAGACACAGACTGCTCATTAACTAGAATTTATTAATAAATAATGCTTTGCGGGTTTCAGTTTACAATTATGACTCTAAGGAGTATTTGCATTATTATTATTATTGTGCTTTTATAAGCTTTGTTTTACAGACAATTTTCCAGTTAATAAACAAATCATTTTCCATGAAATCTTAAGAATCGATGGAACGTTGTAGTAACATCCCTTGTAAGTTCATGTAAACTATAGCTAAATATCACCAATACATCTTGAAATGTATATAGTTCGGCAGCTGAAATCGTGAATTGTCCGTGTCGCAAATGAGTGAATTTGGGTTTGGATTCAAATCGTGGCATAGAGGATACAGAACTTTTTAAAGAAACCTATCAGAATAGCTATCTACTAGAACAGTCCCTGTAAAATGATGTTACTTGGCTACTTGGACATTACGTGCCTTACTCTAGAAGCATTCGAAACTTGTTAGTATTCTGCACGAGTCTTCAAAAATTAAGTTTTACCGCCTTTTCTCAAAGCGAACTGTCATCGTGTTTGAGGGAAGGAAGGAGAAAAAATCAGTTCGTTACAATCCCGTGTCAAGAGTAAAGCGAATTTTCTTTTATTTCTTCTGAAGTAAATCCGATATTGAGGAAGCGTCTGAACGAATGACAGCAACCGTGAGTTATACAGCACCTGAGGTTCGTAATCGCTGTTAGGTAAGCGGCCATCGCTGCTTCGACTAGCTAACAGCCTGTCTGTAGGGCAGAGCTTCGGTGTGCTCTAGCTTGCATATAAACCAGGGAAAAAGTTGTGCGGGAGGAAATCGAACCCTAGGGACACACTATTTGTCGAAATTTCTTTCGTTTTCCTCAGTGCTTTTCTAACTTTCTTTTCTTTATCTTCGTTCCTTGTCTAGCTGTGAAATACTTCGACTCTTCTTACATTTTCTTATTCGTTTATATTCTGATTTGTCCTCTTCAAATGCAGGGTTTGTCAGATTCGTTCATTAATATTGCATATGCATATGATATATGTAATATCATCCAGTATTAACAATATATCGTTTATTTCCAAACATAACAGTAAATTTAGCACGGGTCCATGTGTATAGTGCCGTGGTCAAGAAAGAGTAGAACTTTACTCCCCTATGGGCCGTACGGCCTGTACAAAGCCACAGTGCCTGTACAAGGGTGCACTTTTTAATTTATGTGTGCAGAACATTTGTCAGATATGGTCACATTACTCTATAAAGTCCGGAGTGGTGTAGTGAGTACGGTGTCACGCTACCGGCTGTAAGGTCCGGGGTTCGAACCCCGGTGTGGGCGACATTTTCCGCATTCATTCAAACCTGCCCCCATGCTCACCATTCGCCTCTGTAATGAGTACCGGTCCTCCTTCCCAGAGGTAAAGAGGCCGAGGCATGGCGTTGACCACCCACCCCCTTCTAGCGCCGACGTCGAGCATGGGTGGAGCTATACCACATCTACCCCTCGTCTTTGCCTACTTAGCATGTTACGGACAGCTTAACCTTTTCTCTCTAAAGTTACGAAATAATTAGCTCTCAGGTACACTATAAATAGGTGTCATATAAAGGAGGACATGTGACAGGGATGCAGGAGTTGAAAAGGAATAAGAAATCGTGCAGGGGAACTAACACTGTCGACATGATGAAAAGAGAAATAATCCTGTTATTTTGAACTAACATGCATTGGCTCAATGTAAAGACGATGACGGATAATTAAGATAGAATTTGCGGGAATTTAGCTAAAGTAATTTTTGTTGCTGATAATATAGGGCATTACGTTTCTAGGCCACAAATTTTAAATTATTCTCCAGAGATATTTTGCATAAAGTAAAAAATGTTGCGTAAGCATACGATGTACACACAACAGGCGCGTTCGGCTGAAGGAATTTTAAATGACATACTGACATCCATGTTCTCTTCTTATTTATTGCCAACTCAAATATGCCTATGTGAAATGCTTATTCATATAAGTAAAGCTTTGTGCTTATATAGAATTTCATTGGATTTAGAGTATAGGTTATTGTGTAAAGTGGGCAAATCTTTATTTTAATGATAATCCAGAAGAGGAGACTTCGGTAATCTTCGCTTATAATCTAAAAGGGCTGTCAAATTTCACTGTACAGAAAAAGATATGAATTCATAACATAAAAATTGTTGTTTAATTAGCTAGAAAGTCAAAAGCCCTGGTGTAAAGTTTGTGGTGTCAATTTTGTATTTTATTTTATCTATACCTTTTATTCGAAACATTTTTGGCCCTGGTAAATGTTTTAGTTATACTGAACATAACGCGCAGAAACAAGTGTAGGCACAAAGAGGCATCTGTTTTGGTTTTAAGTGTATAAACAAATACTGGAATGGGTCGACACATTTAATAAACCCCCTAACATGATCTCATGTGAAAGTCCTATTCGATTTGTTTCCTGCTTGCAGACAGACGTATAGGAAGTTGTTTATTAATAGCCGCTTCGTAACGTTTTGAATGCGCCTAAGAAAGAGATGCAAGGATGCAGTTGGGGTTAAAAATGGATACCCTCATTACGAAGCAGAAACGGCTTGTCGGTATATCACTCTTCAAATTTAGTCCGAATTTATCATTCTTAATTTTTTTAGGCATGCCAATGAGGAGCCAGCCATTTGACATTCGACTGCACGAAAATATTCTAGAAAACGACAAAAGTCTAATTCGGGGACGGATTTAAATATTTTCGCAAAACAAAAACTTTCGTTCGTATGACAAAATTTGATTGTTTGTGGTTTAGTTTCCACTAACCAATAATTAACAACTAACTAACTAAATCCTTCGTGAGACGCTGATAGGTTTCCCTTTAGTTATGAAATTTATATTTCCTGCAGAACCTGAAGTTACTGTAGCCTCTTCACAACAGCCTGCAACTGGCCTCTGTTTTGAGTCAGGAGAATATAGCCCACACCCTTTTATCTCACTTTTTGATTAATTTTAATTTTATCCTTCAATTCGTGCCTAGGCCTTCCAAGCGGCCTTTTTCTTTCGGTTTTGCCAACCGGAAATCTGTTTGCACTTCCTATCTCTACTGTGCGTGATTGTGAGTTCAGTTCCAATGCTTAACACGTCTTAATTGGAAACCCAGAATATAATACAACGCTTGCGTGACTTATGAATTGGTGAGAGGAAAATATTAACGCCGATCGTAGAGAAATAAAATGTAGCACTCTGGGTGAGATTTACTGTTTACATTTTGGGGACCATTGGCAGTTTTGTGAACATGTTAATGCGTCAAGCCTTCCACAAGGACAGACACGTTTCTAAAATATAAATTGTGCCTGTTCACACTAAGAAGACATATAAGAAGGAAAACAGACATAGCTCCAGTCATCCTTCGCTGGGCACTAGGTGAAGGTGTGTCGCCATTTGCAGGACCTAGATGCTTTACCATTAGCGACTGAAAAGGGGGTCGGAACCGGTCTGGAAATTTTGGAGAAGGAAAGAATCTTTTTTATCTGCCGGGATTCGAATCTCCGTGCTCCAGTCACTATACCGACTAGGCTTGACCGGCTATGAAACAAGTGGTATATATATATATATATATATGTATATATATATATACAATTTCAAGGTCTAACACAACTTTGTATTAAGTAATTACAATTAAAAGATAATTACATCAATTATAACAGCAACATGTTACGGCTCTTCTTATAGAGCCTTCTTGCTGCTGAGCCTAAAAGGTAATTATTTTATAATTACTTCATTACTTAATAATAATTATATATATATATATACATATATTACTTATTGAACACAACAGGAATGTCTCAACTGAAGGCTGTATCTGTGTTCATCACAGGGAACTTCTCCACTTCCTTCTTGACAAGGAGTCCACGGGGTTAGTTTCCAAGTACATAATTTCCACCTTTCGGTGTCGGCGCTCCTTGTAGCTTGTATTTGATCTTAGAGCTTTGACACGCTCAAGTCGCTCTGCAGGCTGTCGTCTCTGCCTCTGACTTGTTTCAGCTTCAGTGAGACGATTATGAGAGACCGTGTTGCACTGGGACGGCGTAGTCTCAATATCCTCGCAGATCAGCTTCGAAATTAAACACGAGTCACCTAGCTTGAAATGACGTCCACCCAGTGGCGGATTGAAGTAACTTCGCAGTTTTAGAAATGTTGCAGAATGATGGGAATCGAGACTACGTGGAGAGGATTCACCCATGACGTACTGCGCATGCTGTATCTGTCACTGTCATTTGGTAGGTCAATACCAGATTTAAGAGAAAACTTCTTCTTTCTTCTTGAGATTATTGTCAGAGCAAATAAGTCGGTAAGTTGTGATGGCCAGGAAATATGAAAAGAATAAAGGAAGAGAGGAATGTATATAGAATATTTGTTGGTGAATATTATGAATTGGAGCCGTTATGAAAACCATAGACAAAGATGGAGGAATAAAGTAAAATCAGGACATCTTCCTAAATTTCAACGATGATGGTGAAGAGTCTGTTCTTCTGAGAACTTATGTTATGTCAATTGATAATCTGTCGACGTCAGTATCTAGCAGGGTGTAAGGAAAGTAAGAATTTCTAAAAGTGAAATATTTAGTCAGGAAAACGACTTATAGAAGATCAGAATGCTTCTGAAATTTTCATCAATAAGGAATTCCTTGAATGACTAAATATTGGCAGAATATTCTGAAGCGAGAGTTAAATCTCCGTTGGAATTATTTTGTTAATATATTGTAACCTGTCAACATATAGCTTTTATGTATATATTTCGCTACTAGAAATTTTCCCCAGATCAAAGCAAACAAGTGTGTCTGTTGTAGCCAGCACTTAAAATGTTCCTTGGGATAAAGCTTTTGTGATACAGACATTGACCTAGTTTATGTCGTCACAAACATCCGAGTAGCTGACGATAAGTTAGAAGGCAGTACATTTTATGTATGGGGCTGCCTGTTGGAGAATGTGACCTCGAAGAGTGAGGATATATTAAATATGTACTTTAGAGGAATATTTGCGATGAATAAGGGTGGGCGAGCCTGGCTTATGATGTATATTTTTAAGATATCACGGCAACTAATTTCAGTAAAACTCTCTCGGTACCACCGACGCATCATCTGGCTAAAGTAGAACAGAGATTTAGAGATTGACTCCGTTTCCATCATCAGGGTTCTGACGTCAAAATTAATGACTTAGGTTTCTGATATCAGGTTCTCTAATTTCTTTACTCTGGTAGTGGGGACGCAGTCGGTCTCTGAAACGTTGGTCTAGCTCAGCCTCTTGAAGCGGGTCTTAACACTAGAAAGTTTTATTACCTATTGATAACTTAACTTCCAGTAGCGAAGTTTGACATTGGCAGTGTTAAAACTTTGGTTCTGCTGGTCGTAATAGTATTATAACTACAGTAAATATGGCTTCTTGTAAAGAGCTACAATATACTTGTACACTTTGTATATTGGGGGAAATAACAATTGTATCATATTTTGCAGGAATGCATGAAAGCATATTTATCGAAATCCTTACTTACTTACTCCATGGTGCAGAGTCCTTCTTGAGAAGCTAACTGGTTTGCAGCTAGTCAAGAAATTCCCCGCATTTCATGGAACCCGAAGGTTCATTACCGTACTCACAAGCGTCCGC
>Ga0123352_10002304_pt1 | contig 26429 bp, 13 predicted proteins | sample TergutLab28metaG_FD_89700 | JGI IMG/M metagenome (GOLD analysis project Ga0123352, IMG submission 89700) | Labiotermes labralis P1 segment gut microbial communities from Petit-Saut dam, French Guiana - Lab288 P1 | ecosystem: Host-associated > Arthropoda: Insects > Digestive system > Gut ... | reverse complement strand
TATGAAACAAACTGCATTTTGAAGAGAAAACAACGGAGAGTATACACCATGTTTAAAATATTCAGTACCTATATTTGTTGAATAAATATATAAAATGCAACTTTAGAGGTTAGCGGTGCGGTATGACCACTATAGTTGACATTAGGCTTCAAAAAGGTTAAGTAGCCAAATTACCTTGCAGTGTTAGTTTGTTCAGTCTTGCCATTCATATTATTGTACTCTTCATTGTTATGAAAATGAATGTGCTAGTGACGATCGGTGAGACCGCACGTCAGAGGCATACACATACTCGTGTGCCGTCTTCTACTGTTTAGGAACTGGGATCGTGATTTCGAATCTCTCTCCGAGATGGATGTGAGTTTGTATCGTCCTTTCCAGATACACGATGTGCGACCGACCGAAATTCTGTTTAAGGATCCTCCCGCATATCTATACACAACTCTCACTCACTCAGAATACGCATGTGTTTCTGTTGCACTGCGCTGTAGCGCAGCTGAATGAAGTGGATACACGAAAATTGGTTATGATGATGTAGAGGGGCTTGTACTTAGGAATTATTTCGCTTTAGTTGGTTGAGCGATGAATATTCAGTTTTTTAAAGGTAAAAGTAAAAGATAAAATTTCACCCTATAAGCAGCCATGAGGGCATAGATAAGAAGTAGAGGTATAACCATACTCTTTCTTGAAACTCGGCGCTAGATGAAGGTGGTAGGTTAACACCACTCCCCGCCCGCTTTGTTGCTGAGATCTACCCGGTGCACATTATACAGGGGGCTGGTTGGGCCCCACTGGCCAGGTGCGGAAATTCTTGCCTTCACTGGGATTCGATCTTCGGACTGTCCAAACCCTAGCCAGTCGCTATACCGACTACGCTATCCTGGTCCACATTTCAGGTTTCTATGAAACTATAATTTGTTTTTACTTGAAAAAATAATTAGCCGTTTTGCTGTGTTAATTGAGAATAACGTGTGTCAGCTTCAATTATTGTTTTGTTATTAAAGAGAGATTTAATTCGGTTTAGTAAAAATTACTTTACGGCCAGTCAGATTTGTCTGTTCTCTGGTCTTTCTAAGCTTGTCACATCATCTGACAGGCATACGGACAATATGTGTGACGTATGAAATATAATAATCTCTATGATAAAAAATACAGTTCTCTAGAACCTGGCTCCGAATTGTAAATAGGGTGTGTTTGTGTGATATCTCGGACAAGATGCAAAGTCCTCTTGCCCTACTTCCAACACATTTAGACTAACTGAAATGAAGTTGTAACAAAATGAGGCAGATTTTAAATGTTTAATATGACAGCAGGATATTGATTCAAATGTCTATCCATATCTTCAGTTTTCGAAGATTAAATCTGTTTCCATGCCACTTTATACATGAAGCTTTCGTCATTCCATGTTTCTTGGGGACCATTTTGTTTACATCAACTGCACTTCATCGTTTGGTTAATAACTCAAAGAGAACACATTACTGATCCGTTTAAGGGAAATCGGTTAATACTGGTAGGTAAACAATACTGTTTCTTGCAATCATCTTGCGAAACATAAATAAACACGCTGTGTGAATAACAAATAATCCTGAGTATTGAACCAGCTACTTTTCTTTATAGCTTTAGCTCTTTCTCAGTTGCCAGACATTTGGTCATAAAGATACCCGTTTTATCATAGAATTACGAAGTTAGGCCTGAAGTACGTTCGTTTAGGTTTTAGCATCCACGTCTTTCAGCAGTCTTCGAGAGTTCATAGCTTCACCTTTTTATTAAATAATGTAAAACTTTTTCTGGTTCTCCGTGTTTTCCCATTCGGTTGACGCGTTAGAACAATTTTTCCCTAAGTTGTTATTTACAAACCTTTCCTAACAAGCAGTCGAATTTGAGATATTCTAAAACATATTAATATACTTTTGTGGTTGAGAAGGTTGCACAGTATCTTTGCTCTACAAAGTTTGACTCTGAAAATCGTGTTCCTTATTGTCATTTTCATTCCTTTTCGGAATTTTACTACCATATAAAAGTAGAAAAAGCAAGTGCTTCGTATAAATGTTGTAGTGTTTTTATACTTCTATTAGTCCCACTGTCTTATCATATAGCTTCTCTTTTCTGGCTACGTCTTTCACGAACACTAAACAAATCCTTACACGGAAGTACAAGATGTTTATTACATACTCTGCTGACATCTTCAAATGCTACTAATATTAAGAACATGCAAGAGTGTATGATAATCGTCGTTGGCCAGTAATCAGAAGATTTAGTTTCTTATTAATTGAACTACGTTGTATCACAAAGATAACATAGGAGTACAAAATAGCGATATAATAGAAAGACGTATGATCAGTTTAAACAAAGATTTGATGTCTTGTCAGCGATAAACATTTTATGAATACTTGGCTGAGCGCTGAAAGTGGGTTCGAGTATTTGCAACGGCGTTTCATCTGCCAGAGATCAGTTTTAAGTCACAGCTGTCATCAGTAAAGAATATTACTCCTTTCGGCTTTAGCTCTTACTTCCTCCAGCAGCCCATAAAGAAATATTTAAAACCATGAATTAACTTCAAGACATTTCTACGAATTCATGCAAGTGAGACACTGCCGGTTATCAACGATGTAGCCTGAAGGCAGTTAGGTCCATGCTTGTGTTTTTTAGCCCCTTGAGGTAGACACAACGAGCAGATTAGTGTATTTGTAATACCAAAGAAATTCAACCTTAAGAAACCCGCTTCAAACATCCTGTTTGCCATTTTGTGATGTTCTTCAATTTTCCCAGACAAAATCTGGATTGTTTCCTGTCTTCAGGCCACTACCACCGTCTTTAACGTTCTTATCTCTTCGCAATTAACGATATTTCTCTTATTACACAGTATATTATCTGCAGTTGAATCAGCATTGTTAATAACCCATAGAAGACAAATGCTGGAACTTTATTTCACCATCTCCATAACTACTTTCATCTACAAGCATCCACAATTCATTCGGCGTCACACAAAGCTCTTATTCTATACCGTGTCGTCAAATTAACAACAATCAATACAATTGTCGGTACCGTTCGTATTGCGGTCTTCTGGGATGTGGTGCCGCGTTATTTGGGAGACGGGTACCATCCTTGCCGAGGAACCCGCTCTCTCCTCCTGCATCGTCACACTTGACTCCGTGAGAACGTCGTTTGTCATGCAATCCAAGCTGGCCCAACTCGTGTTTAAAAGCACATACTGGCTTTTGTATAAAAGCTGTTTTTACGAGACTTAAGGTGGAGGGGACTTGACGAGATTTAATCTGTCCATCATATCATAGAATATGGGATAATATCCTGATATTAAAATGTGTTTTGTGCATATAAATTTCCCCAAAAGCCAGTTAAACTGAAGCATTCTGTCTTTTTAAAAAGAATGTTCGTACTAAGTTATACCAATCAGTTTATGTAAAGGCATCATAACTTTGTGAGCTTGCATTGAACACGGAGGATCTCGTCGTGAAAATTTTTATGAATTCAACAAGCAGTAATGGCATTTACAGCATCTGTTAAAGCACATTTTACTGACCGGTTAAACGACCTTTTAGGCTACTCTGAGCACTAGACTCTGGATTTAGCCCTTTGACAGGTCTCCTGCTTTCGGTATCTAAATTCCGAGTCCTTGTGCCACAAGGCAAGGTGGCTAATCAGCTCAGTACCTGTTATGGTGAGTTATACCGCTGTAATTAATGCTTTGTTGTTACAATGCGTCTATCCACTCACCACTGCCAAATTAATGGAATACCTGTGTAACCATACTTACGGGTAAATGAACAGGCAAGTAGCTAGCAAGTATCAAACGTAGTTCTAGGGCCTCGGTTAGCCGTTGGTTGTTGAGCGAGTCAGACAAGTAGTTAGTTATATAGTTCAGACCGCTCTAACTTCATATTGGATTAAATAATGGAATTTTTTTAATTTCATTTTTCCTACTCATACTTAAAATGCCACAGGCGCTTGGATACTTTTAAACGCACTCACGGATACCTTTTCTTATTTAAATAGTTTTACACGAAAATGTATTTTCTTTATTGAAGGCAATTTGGGATAAAGGAATCGTCTCTGGGTGACAGATCCTCATGCGACTCAAGAATCATATATTCTCAGTCCTGTACTAGGAGAACGTATGCATGATATCAGGCGTACACCAGGGTGTGAGATCTTCGCTCTTTAGGGATGTTACGCAGCGTGGATTGGTAGTCAGTTGCCGATGTTTCGGGACAATTTATCGGTTCAATTTTCAAGGGTCAAACAGTCAAGACTGCTTTATTCTTGGAGGTTGAACCGGTAGGTTTTCGCCAAACGTCGTCAACTACCAATCTATTCTGCGCAAAATCCCAGAAGAACGAAGACCTCTTCTAGAAAAACTTACTTGCCCTACCTCCATGCTGCACTCTGGAAAAGAAATATTGCTTTTTAATCAATTTATAACACTGATCAACAGTCAAAAACTAGAATTGATGAAATAAGTATTTTGTGTTTATTTTCGTGGATGTTGAACACGAATATGATATTAAGAATCATTGTTCAGCTCTTGATATTAAGAATTGTAGTTTAGCTCTTGTTTCGAAGATACAGGAGGCTACGTTCATGTACAGTGCGTTCTGATTTCAAATTAGGGTTTGAGTCATAAATGACAATCACGCGTGACTTACGCTGTGACTAATGTGCATGATAAGATCATCAGTCACGGGTGACTAGTACGCGATTTGGAGCTGCCAAAGGTAAAGGCCGAACTGCTAGCATCCAGAATGAAACAATCGAAATATCTGGATGAAGGCGTGAAAATAACTCTGTATCTTTATCGCCAAAAAAATCCGGAAGAATTCTTCACCATGGAGGGCACTGTAGTGGCATGCAAAGATGTGGGTGGCTTGTTTAAAGCATTAAACGTGAGCCACTGCTCAGATGAATGGAGGCTATTCATAGATTCCGCCAAAGTCAGTCCTAAAGCTGTTCTTCTGCAAGATGGAAATGTGTTACCTTCCGTTCCTGTTGCACATGCATTTGAAAGTAAAGAAAGTGATGATAGCATGAAGCAGTTACTGCAGTACATAAAGCATGACACATACAAGTGGAACACTGTAATTGCACTTTTTTGCTTGGAGTGCAGATCGGGTACACTAAATTTCCTTGTTTCCTGTGTGAGTGGGACAGCAGAGACAAAGCACATCACTATGTCAAAAGGATATGACCTGCCAGAAAAATGTTGTAGCCAGGACACAAAATGTAAAGCATTATTCACTGGTTGAGTGATCGAGGATTTTGTTGCCACCTCTTTATGTCAAATTAGGCTTCATGAAGAACTTTGTGAAGGCTATGGATCGTAATGTTACAGCATTTCTGTACGTGCGACATTCTCCCTGCTTGGTGATGCCAAAATACGAGAGGGTATTTTCACCGGTCCAGACGCTCGCTCACTTCTTCGTGATGAGGTATTTGAACGCATCACTATGGGTGAGGAGCAGAGAGCATGGCATGCCTTCCGAGATGTAGTTACAGGCTTCCTAGGAAATAGAAGAGCAGATAACTACAAGGATCTTGTGGAAGAACTTCTATCGTCATATCAGAAACTGGGGTGCAATATGTCCGTGAAAATCCACTTTCTGAGTTCTCATCTGGACTTCTTTCCGGAGAACTGTGGTTCTGTGAGTGACGAGCACGGTGAAGGTTTCCACCAGGACATTGCAGCAATGGAGGGCACATACAAAGGGAAATGGAGACCATCAATGCTTGCTGATTATTGCTCGTCCTTGATGCGTGATTCTCCAAATTCGACGTTCAATCGGCAGGTGAAGAAGGCCCGAATGCAATAGAGCAATACGCAAACTTCGACTTACGACGTAGTATAGGTAAGAGACGATGCCTCCAAAACCGTAGCTACTGAAGCATTTTTATTGTGATTTTCGTGTTCAGCACCTCAATTTACATGAGAATTGACACATTTCATTTCTGCTAGCCGCAAAAAGTGAAATTTTGTATATCAGTGTAATAAATCAACTTGCAAAAGTACGCATTTCTCCATGTACCATGCAACATTTTGAATGGTCGGAGTTTAGTCCACTTGGCACACAGACATTTCAGATGACACATTTTACATTAATCGCGACATCAAGGCTGCAATGTGTCCATACCTGACGTCTGTTTATTTTCGTCATTAGAGCACTGCATGACAAGTTTCAAACCTACCATACAGTTCCGTTCAAAATCTTGTTAAATATTCAAATAGGTGCAAATCATGACGAAATAAAAGTGATACTGGAACAATACGTTAGAATAGGCCTAACAAATCCAAATTTCACGCAGGAAGAGATCAAGAGAAAATAACGTTAGTGGTGCTTGGTACCATTCGGCCCACAAATTTCTGTGATTAGCATTTGCTACCTAAGGACATAGAGACTAAAAAAATACAGAACTATAATTTTGCTGCTCTTTTGTATGCGTGCGCAACTCGGCCCCTAACGTTAAGAAAATTAAGAACTCCGCTACCAGCTCAAGATGTTCGAGAACAGGTTGGTGGGGGAGATACTTGGGCCCAAGAACGATGAAGTAATAGAAAGTTGGAGTAAACGTAATATGATACTGAGGTAGATACTTACTTCTCAGGGCGATGAAGGCAGGGAATAGGATGCTGAGGTACATTCTTGGACCTAACAGCGAGGAAGAAATGGAAAGTTGCAGAAAATAGCATAGGGTGGAGTTGTGTGGTTTGTAATCTCCATCAAAAATCATTCAGGTGATAAAACCAAGATGGGAGAGAGGGGGCGGGTCTTGTAGCATGTGTTGGGGAGAGGTGCAGACAGGTTTCGGTGGGGAAATTCGGTGGGAGGAGAGCACTTTAAAGAATTAGGCACAGCATGGAAGAAAATGAGTCCAGCCCTTGATTTACGCCCTAGTTGCTTTCCTGAAAACGTGGCCGTAAATCGAAAAGACGTAAATTATAAATGATACGTCCATCATAAATAAAGGGTTTGAGTAATAGATTGTAGCCAGGCAATAGACGTAAACCGAAAATGAGAAAGAGCAAATTAAGAAGTGGTGTAAATTGGCAAGGAGCAGAATAACAAAAGGGCGTAAAAGAAACGGGAGTACAAGGGCTGTATTTATCGCGAGACAGGAAATACACGTGTTACATAACATTGTGGTGCGCTCCTTAACGCACGTATTATGTAAACTGTATAAATTTTGCAGCGAATCGAGATTGGCATCGCGACAATGAGATGTCTGTTGTATCGTAGAGCCAAATACCGTACTTGTGTCACTGTTCACAATACAAACGCTTCCTTGCTTATTAGGTTTTCGTGTAAACTGCTTAATATGTGTGTACAGTTTTAACCAAACTTGACCTTGGCCGACAGATTTTAGGAGACGTCCCCAACGTAAAAATTCACGAAAATCCGTACAGTTGGATCTTAGTTGATCAATGTCGGCAGACAGAAAGAAGTGTCGGTAAGACACTGCTAACAGTAGTTTTTCACAACTTTGCCTAAGCGCCAAAAAATTATCTGAAGATGTCTGACTAGGACGAATGGCTAAGTACAAGAGGTGTTTCGTTGTGAAAATGGTAAAGAAACTTCGATCTCCATCAAATATGGGGAAATTTTAGTGTAGCTGATGCAGTATTAGTTTATCTCGTAGAATTCTGCTGCGTGGAGATAGGATCCTTCGATTTAACGCTGCGAGGTCTGCTAATAAAATACCAACTTTCGAAAATACAAACTGCTTCCATCTTCACGGAAAAAAGGCTTTCCTGTCCTTTATGAGCGGTAAAAGGAGGTGGAATACTGTTCCTTGAAGTTGGCACCGATCTTAACAACCACTCCGTTTCTTATCCCAGAAAAGGTAATATCCACTCTTACTTCCTTGAAAACTTCACATTTCACACCTCATTTTCGTATCATTTTTAATACGAGTCGTGACATTTGTCTCTCATGACCTGTGTAATTGATGTAGAGTCATTGAATAAGATACAAAAAAGTGACTTAAGCTGGTACCATGACAAGAAATTTTCCTTAGTTCTGTGATATTCACCTGGTTAATCGTTTAGTTGTCGTCTGTTTAGAAGATCCACTAAGACGTCACCCGAACAAGCATCAAATTCAAAGCCATACATAATTAAATTTATGAAAAATAAATTTAAACTTGTGAAATTGATATGCCTGGGAGATGTTCTGTATTGCGGATAAGTGTATCGAGAAAAGGCTTGGCTTGCTCTTTGTTGGAAGCACGGCTGAGTACTCTTATCGACTGGCGAGATTGAGTGGTTCACGGGGATAGGAACAGAAAGGTTTAGGGGAGTCTTCATCAGTCTTCACCTGCAAGAAACGATCGTCTGTACCTGATCGCTTCCTTAGCAGCCACTTTATGCAGCGCTCCTTCTATTGTGTAGATTAATGGTAGGATGCCACAAAATCTGATCTTTAGAAAAGAACTTAATTTTTTATAAGGCCTTCCTTAGTGAACACTTACAGACTATTCAGGGGGCTGCATTTTGTTAACCTCAAAATGAGAAAGCGCTAGAAAGGCAAACGGCAGGCTGCATATTTTTAATTTCCCCGTGATAATGATTATGGCTTTTCTAGTCCTCGCTCTTCTTCTACATTACATTTAAAGCAAGAATTGGGAAAATCAAGATAAGCAAAAAATTGGAATCAAACTCTTTTTCCAGTATAGTGGATTATGTAGTTTGCCCTGCTTTAAGAATAAAGCAAACTACATCTTAATCTCGGAGTGTTTTTATGTGTAGGGTGTGTTTATTCGTAAATACATATATACACACATAAATACATATATACATAAACACACACATACTTAAAGACATACGCATATACAGACATGCACACTCATACATGCATACTTATACATACATACATATGTACATACATGTATACGTACATCCGTACATAACATTGCATAATATTACGTAATATTACGTTACATTACATTAGGCCTACATTATATACGATAACACAAACACCTGCATACTGCTAGATTCTCTTTACCCTAATCACCACTCTTATTTTGTTTTCACCTTTCCGAAACATATATTTTACTATTATCCAGCCATTTGTGTGTAATGAATGAGAAAACCCGTTAAAACGTGTGCAAAGAAGTATGTGGTCCTTGACTTGTGTTCAAGATCTTTCAAATAAACTGCACTCCACTAGCCACTAGATAGAGACGTCGTGTGCCCTTTCTATCCATGTTATTCTTGGACTCCTTACATTTTTCATGTCTCTGTCCAACTTCGATTTTGAGTGGGTTGTGATGTAGTCTACTGAGGGCTTTTGTATGAATGTTATGAACTTGAGCTATAAAAGGATGTGTCACTGTTATGTGAACATCTGCCAGCTACTCAACTAACAACCTGTACCCTGTAATAAACACTTGATTTAAAGTGCTGTTTTCATAAAACAGTTACATTCCTCACTATTCATCCATTTCATCTATACATGTTACTCAATTCCCAGCTTATTTAGGTCCTCGTAATTTTTGTTGTTGCAGCCTTATTTATAGTACCCCATTTGTAACTCTTTGAAGACTGTTAGGCTTCTAAGCAGCGAACTAATATTCATTTCATATCTCACAAAAATGGTCTGCTTCTCAGTTAGTAAAATATTATATATTTATTCAGATAAACATATTCTATACATAAATCCACTGTCTGAACAGAAGGTAGAAATTTTTTATGTTGTAGCGGGTGAGAATAAAGTAGTTACTCCGTTGAAAAGGATTAATAGTTCATTGTTCTGCATGTAATGGTTTTCCCTCTGTCATAATTTCTTTGTCCTCCCCCGGGATCCTTGTATTCTTCCACTTACCATTTTCATTCTCCCCATCCAACCACGTCTTTTCCTACTTCCTCTCCACCACGTAGTTAGGCCGGTTTGTTTTTATTCTCCGTATTTGTTATGCCCCTGCAATTCTCATAACTACTGCACTAGACACAGCACGCCACAGGACAAGTAGTCAGACCGACGTATGCAGGAAGTAATCAAATCTGACAAAGAGCGCCGCTGCACATTTAGCACTTGTTTCACGCCCTAGCCATGTTTCCGAAAAAGTGGGAGTGAATCATGGAGTAAATAAAAAAGATATTCCCGTAAGCAACAATGGAATAGGTAGGGGTTACGTGCACAATAACCAATGACTGCCTCTCCATATAAGATGTATATGCATTTATTTACTTCATTATTTTAGTGTTACTGTTATTAATTTTAAAAATAATTAATATTTATTTTCGGCCTATGTGCTTGTCACGAACGATACATAATCCACAAATTTAACACTCTCAAATTAATTTAATGTGCACACTTTCATTCTCTTATCAAATATGGAGTAACAGTGGTAAGATTTTCACTTTACAAAAGAAAATATTCAGAATGATGGATGGTGCGCAACCCAGAACTTCAAGTAGAATTCTATTTAAACAATTAGAGTTTCTGCCTGTTCCATTCTAGTATAAATGGGTAATTAATGAAATTCTTTTATCAATGATCAGGAAAATTTTTAAAACAAATTCTTCTGAGCACAACATTAATACACGAAATAAGCACCATCTTCATAGGCCAAATGCCAAACTATCTTTTTTTTAAAAAAGCACATTTTATGCTGGTATCAAAATTTTCAATTGTTTACCACCTAGTCTGACAATACTCAAGATCGAAAAAGTAAAATTCAAAGCAGCCTAAAGGAAATACGTATTCCCCATTTACTCTGTAGGCGAACTTTTAATGTGTAAAGGTGATCTATAATAATGTTTTGTTAAATGTTTATAGTATTTTACACTAAACATTGTGTATATTTGTGACTCATTCCACATCCTTCTGTCTGTGTGACACACGTATGTATCCATGGAAGGTACATACGTATATATGTACTAATCTCTGTATTTATGTCGCGGATGGCTAAATTCAGTCTCACAGCCTTTAAAAATCATTCACTTTATTACCATCGTTAATATTCTTGTTGCGGTTAGGTTATGTTTCCGATCGAGCCAAGTAATTTTACGTAGGTAGGATGATGATTGCTTTAGGGGGTTAATATTCGTCGTCTTCCCAGTTTGTTTGTTCCAGCCTAGTTCGTTTTTACTAGGCTTGTCTCGGATGGTAGATTTTCCGTATTCCCGCTGTCACAGATGTTGTATCACGGATAATCACGTTCACTGTCACAGGTTTTACTACACAGTCATTTTATTACCCACAGAGCATACCTTCTTTTCCCCTTTGGCTCTGCGGCCCAACGCGGTCCATGGCCTACTCGCTTTTGAGGTTTCTAGATCATACAGAACGACGCACCACAGTTGGTAGGACTGCTCTGGACGAGTGATCAGCCCGACCACCTGAAAACACACAATACTCACGACAAAGAGCCATGCCCCTGCGGGACTGGAACCCACGACACTAGCAAGCGAGCGGCCGCAGACCTACGCCTTAGACGGCGCGGCCACTGGGGCTGGTGAACATACATACCATTAAAATTATTGTTGCGATAATTCACCATAGTATCAGCGTTATTTTCCTTTTTCGGTGCCTCGACTGTGTGTGTCATCGAGGCGTTTGTAGGTAAAAAGAGAAACTTAAATCAGTACGAATAAACATCATCCGTAGTAAAGGGGAAGCGTACGGTGACGTAGTGTGCAATGGTTGTGCTGCCTGCAAGTTTTGTTCGCGCCGGGAGATTGTACTCTTCCGGCAGCGTCCAATTGCGCAGTCAGCCAAAGAGTGTCCAACAGAAAATATGGCAGTGCAAATTAAGAAGTAGTGTTGATTGCAAGGGGGTGTTGAAGCAAAAGTGTAAAACCAAGGGACAAAAAACAAGGACTGTGTGTATTCAAGTCCGAAGAACTGACGTCACTGGAACAGCACTCTGAATATTGGTCTTTTTCCGTGTAAATAAACGACAGTTTTTACTTCGTCGTGTGAGCCGCTGTTTCATTCTTTACAGGTGTTTCACAAATGCCACCTCACATCCAAGGTCCTGTGTTTCTCCAGGAACCTCCATCATTGCTAGAATTCTCCAACTCGACAGGTGCAATGCTCAGCTGTTCGGCCCATGGCAGTCCGCCACCCGAGATACGCTGGGTGGATCCGTCGGACAAGGAGCTACCACACATTGCTCGTCTGAGGTGAGTAACCTGATCATTGGATAAACGCTTGACATTAACAGGATTGGTCTACTTAAGCGGATGGTGCTGAACCAAGTATGTATTACTACTTTCCTTGAGATATTTATTCTAGCGATTTGGGATATAAAGACCCATTCATAGTGTTCCTGTGTTAAATCAGTCTGATAACTGCCACTGAAAGTGGACAGTGCTGGATTTGTAAGGTTGTTAGCTCATGAGTAAGCGGTTTTGCGACTTTGACATTAGTGTACGTGAGAGCTATGAATTGTATATTCATTGTGGCGGTCACCAGTTTGAAATATTTCAAAGAGCGTACATTGATTTGGAATTATTCTTAAACTGTAACCCTACGTTCGCATCGTTCTGTATGTTAGACTTTATGTTGCTGAATGATGCTTTTACAATATGCTGAATTTTGAATACGTGATGAAGAGCTATAATTTCTAAATGAGTTACTACTATTACTGTTACTGCTACTGCTACTATTGTTTTACCACCACCAACACCACGACGACAACAACAATTTCTGCTGCTACTACTACTACTACTACTACTTTAAAGCAGAATACTCCTTGCATATTAAAATGAGGGGCGAACGTTTTATTTTTTGAGACTGCAAGCCTTACACTTTTGTCTCTGTGCACTGAAATGCGTCATATTACTTGTAGCTCAGTGTTCTGCGTTCATTCCCGTCCCTTGTCTGATTGGTGTGTCGTCGTGATTTCGTAGTGCATAAGTAAACGCACGTCAATCACCGCCTTCTTAGTAGGAAAAAACGTAAATTGATGAAGCAGTCGTTTAGGAGCATTACTACTGCCTTTAGTACAAACAAATTCAACGGCAAATGTGTTCCAAAGATCGTTGTTATAGAAAAGCAGTTACGACCTTAGTACAGTTGATTTTGAAGAGAAAACTTACGAAGAAGAAATGTTTTACTAATAAGAATTTATGTGTTTGCATGTACATGTAGTGTGTATTCACAGTTCATTGTAGGAGGAACATGCCGTACTTGCAACGAACGTTTCTTAGGTTGTCACATGTTGATATTACCAAAAATACATGTTATGCATCCACAGGTGAGCAGTTATGGAGTTCATGACGCGAGAACTTTTTTTTTTTTTGCGATTCTGCTTTAACAGTACGCGTTATCCGTACACTGCGCACGGCCGTCCTCGAGTCCACAGCCAAGTCAAGTCACTCAGGCGATTGTGATATGGAAAGTACTTTTTAACCTACGGATGATTCTTTTGATACTACTGCGTGTTTGTTTATTCAGTGTTCTAATGTGATTAGAATATTAATTAGGTATTACGTACAGTTTTTAACTAAGTATAGGAACTGCGTATTACTCTTAGTCTCAATAGTACTTGTTGCTAAATAAATGTACATCAGCTCTCATTCTTTAAAACTAGTCTCCAAAACCGTTCAACTTCAGATATAGCTTTTTTTAATTATTCCAATATAATCTAACCTAACCAGCATTTTCTCAAATATGACAGACTCCTCTTGAAACACCCTGTGTAAACTTACACAAAAGGAAGTTACGAAGAATAAGCTAGCAGATTTTCTGATGCTGAGATTTTTATTCTGGTTTTGAAGTATACGTGACAATAGCCCTCCACATATTCACGATTAACATTTAAGTATTTTTTTCCACCGTAGCACGGCGAAGGAAAAAAAGATCGGTGTCAAATATGTAGCCAGATGTGGAGGACTTGTTTCTCGTCCGCGTCTGTAGCAGACTGCTTACTGCTTTTGAAGGGACCCAAATAGATAGAACTCACTACACTGCCTGCTGGCACTCATGACTGGTTACGTCGCTGCGGCTGGGAGGTAGATGAGACGTAGACTCCCGTTATCGTGCCCAAGGATTTCCGTCTCTTTGGACCCCTTAAGAAGGCCGTGACTGAGAAGTGATTTGCAAAGGATCTCCACGTGAATCAAGCTGTCACTTCTCTGCTTACGCTGGTCTGATGGATACTGTCTGCTACGCATGCTGCATGTACTCATTCGAATTTGAGGAAGTTCTCAGAATCAAATATTTTGGCGCTTGAGCCTGTGTTTGCGCCGTCATTTACTTTAACTGTTTCGCTTTCTTTCAATGTAAATACCGTTTCGTCAAGCCAATCCTCACAGCCAATGTAAAGAGAGTGATTTTTATCTTCTTTCATACACCACTGTGTGGGAGAGCACAATTATTCACGTTTGTAGCAAGTAAAATGGTCGTTTACGTTTTCAGACGACAGACCGATTATGTTTATGCGGCGATGCAAAGTGTGTTTAAAGTTAATAGAACATCTGTCCTACCAATCTGCCAAGAAATGTTTAATATAAATGAAGTTTTGAACTCGAGGTTTTTACTTAAATAACATTCCACGATTTCATTTTGAATGTTATGAATTTTTATGAATTTCTTTCCGCGTCAGATAGACTTTGCTGTTGGCGCTAATTACGTGTTTATTAGCTGATTAGATTCCTCGCGTGAAATGTCATATTTTCTGAGAGTTTTTATCTGTTTAAATACTATGTATCAAGAATAAGTAAATTAGTTATTTAGCGATGCTCTAAGGACGTCTGATATTACTAAGGCCTTTGAAAGTTGCACATAGATAATGTACGCCATTCTTTTAAAGTGTTTTCTCGAACTATGTCTAGGATGGGAGCTACAACAACTTCAAGACCAGTCTGGACGTTTCCCCGGACCCGAATAGACTCTATTTTCCGAACTTATTCTTTAATAAACAGCAAATATACCACCACACATGTACATGCAGTTCCACAGACGGTTGTCGTTAAACTTGCAAGCCTCAGGTATCTCACAACTCCCGTGATGTTTGTCAGTTTTATGTATGCTCCACGGACGTAAAATGAATTTTTCTTTGTAAAAACTAATGATCCGAGAAAGCCCGAAATAATTTACTTAAAGTTTGATTGGCATCATTTGCACCAGAAAATTTTTTGTATTATAGGGTCTGGACGAGTTGGGTTAGACTGAGACCTGTCAAGGTGCCTCCTTGAAGAGTCTAGCTCAGACTTTAAATGCAGCGCGTGAGAAAAACCATGAGGCTCACCCGATGAAAACGGCAAATCCGCGGACAGAACATCTGAATCAATACGTTCCGAACATGAAGCAGGAGGTTAACAGTAGCTCACTCACTGCATTGCTACTATCAGAATGAGAACGATGCTGTCGGCAATATATTAGTAACTAGTACTAGGGCTCCATAATATAATAATTTTTTATGTCTAATTACTACCCATAATTCTTATGGACGTGTGGTTTATAACATTAATTGGCCAATAATTTTAATTTTCCGTCTTCAACGCACCGCTCGTTTCACGTCTTTATCACTGCATACAAAAAATTTCACCCACACGTACGGCCATATTTCTCATCGTTAACAGAGGATTATGAGCTACCTGTTGACATCTGTTACCTGTAACGTTCCAACACAGTAAAGGTAACAGAGTGAATATTTCCGTACAATTGGAAATGTCAGCAGAAAACCATAAGAAATATGGAACTTGGGAGATGCGGGACTAATATTCGTTCAAAGTAGCAGTAATTTTCACCGGAATCTTAGTACATAAGAAAATAGCTACTTTCATAATATCCTCATATTTCAAATCTAATTTTTTGCAGTCTGTTTTATAAGTAAATATTTAGGGAGTCAGATTCCATAAATACTATATTAAAATATTTTATATGTCTATATTGAAGTCCGGATAGGCAAACGTGTGTCTGACACATTTCCTATTCAAGTTCTTCTTAATCACTGAGAAGACTGAAAGCCAATTTTTTCCAGATTTGCCTTAGAATTTGTCATTACGGGGGGTTGAAATTTAATGGGACACTTGTTTTAATGAAAGGGTTATAGAACTTGAAAGAAGGTATCACGAAGTGCTAGAATGAATGTACAATAAAAATAATTATATATGCCAGCACTACTTTTTTATATATACATAAGGCTACATATTTCGACCCATCAGTCAATCATCTTCAGGCCTACATAGCAGACTGATTCATTGGTGCTGTGTGCACATTGGGATCCCAATATGCACACAGTACCAATGACTTAGTTTGCTATGTAGGCCTGAAGATGACCGACTGATTGGTCGAAACATGTAACCTTATGTATAAATAGAAAGATAGTGCTGACGTATATAATTAATTTTATTATACAGAAAGGGTTATATAAAATTGAATGATATGTGTGTAGTCTGGTCGGTCCCAGTGGCCGCGCGGTCTAAGGCGTAGGTCTGCGGCCGCTCGCCTGCTGAGATCGTGGGTTCGAATCCCACCGGAGGCATGGATGTCTCTCTGTTGTGAGTGTTGTGTGTCGTCAGGTAGAGGTCTCTGCGACGAGCTGATCACTCGTCCAGAGGAGTCCTACTGACTGTGGTGCGTCGTTGTGTATGATCTAGAAACCTTAAGCACGAGGAGACAATGACCCGCGTTGGGCCGCAGCGCCACAGGAAAAACAAAATATGGTATGTGTAGTCTGCAGTAGCCTTAGTCAATAATTCATCCAACAAAGCAAGAAAGTCACAGGCGAACCAGATTCGACTGACTGCATGCTACAATGAAGGCCGCAGAAAACGAAAATAAGTCCGACCTCGTACTTTGTGCCGAAGAGATAATTCAGAGATGACAGAAGCTCTTGCTTTACACTGTATGCTGCAGAATTTGCTGCACAAGCACGGTGAGAGAAATGAAGTGCATTTATTTTGAAAGAATTCACATATGCAAATGACACTAACTACCAAAATGTGTGTACTAACAGGAAAACACTTGGCTGATATCGGAATGCACAGCATTTGGAAAATGAAATTAAAGTTCTTTATTGCATTTCGTAATTTTCATTCAGTAAAGATAATTTTAATTTTACATAAGTATATCTGATGTGGAGTCTTTCTTTTACCCCTGAGACAGTATTTTTAAGGAAATTTGCATTAGAATCTTGTTTTTGGAATTTCTGAAAACACGCAAACATCTCTTCTTATAATAACGTAAAAGTAAAAAAAAAAAAAATCTTTGATAATACCGACACACGAAGTTCTGGGTTGGGAGACACTATGTCAGGTTCCACATCGCTGTTGAAGAATCAGGGCCTCCTATGTGGTAATTTATATTCTGAAAATATTTAGCAAGGCACATTTTTAGATAGCAATATGAGCACCTCGCACATTCTGTACTTAGCTTTCAATCCGGCAAGTGTAACTAAAGTGTGTATGGAAAATGGTTAAAAACTGCCTTCACATTCTAAACGAAACTAGTTCATGCTCAGAGCACGGAAGCTGGCGACCGTGCCGACGGTAGGAATTATAACTCGTGTAAAATAATTCAACACAGTCTGTGCATACTAACGTCAGTGAGACACACGAATGGATTACTAAAGGCAGTTATGCGTACGGATGGATGACTAACGTACACATACCCGGACTATTAGCTTCCTGCAAGACCCTTGATGCCTTTTAATTAAAATGTAATTTACTTTATTATTCATTCCTGTTTAACTCTAAACGAAATTCCTCATTTTAAAGAGACAGGAGTTTGGTTACTTAACCTGATTTAAGTTTTGATCTCTCTAACAAATGTTAACTTCCTTCTCAAGTGTGAACTCCGAATATCGATCCGAAACTATGTGACTTTTTTTTTTTTTGGCCTTCAGTCTTACGAATTTAAAATTCGGTGCTAGTCAGCCATTTTCTGCGTGACAGAGGTTTGGAGTATGATGTATTAAACACTTATTTTTGTAAAATTATTTGTCTTTCTGGTTTCCAGCAGCTCACGTTTGTGCAATTAAAGCTTCACAAATTAAAAAGATATTTGTGCAAATCTTTATAGTTCATGAGTGTGCTTGACCATGAATTAATTTTATAAAATTACTCTTACAGCGTGCAACAAATTTTGAAGGCTGTCCGAAACCAAAATACATCTTTCGTTTTGAGGTACGGCAGTCTTAACTACACTGGATAATTTTTTTCTTTTTCATGACAGAAGAATCAAACAATGATGCTGTAATCCCTACCACATGGTGTAGAGTAAGTGTCATCTATTTCCATGATAGATGATCTTCTTGATTATATCTTAATTATTAACATTCAAGTCGCCACCCTCAGAGTCGTCGATACATTGGAATTTTCCAGACAAGATTCCACAGCGTGTCTCCTTCTATTCCATCCCATCCCACCCTTCGTGTTTGAATCATTCTGGCACTGTCACTGGAGAACATGAATTACACAGCTCGTTATCTTTAAGTATCTTCAATCTTTCTTTACATCACCTCTCTTTTGTCTAAATATCCTTCTCAAGACTTTGTATATGAAATACCATTACCTCGTTTCAGAAAAAGATCATGTTAATAGTGGTTTGCCCGTAAACGATAGTGCTATAAGTCTGAGCTTCGTTTGGTTTCATTTTTTAGATGTGACTCAGATTTATTACTTTGAAACTTTGTGAGTTTTTAGTCTAAGAGGGTAGACAAAGTTCAGAATTTCAGTCATGTCTCATGAACATCAGAATTCTATAAATTTGAGCGTTTTTTATTTGTTTAACGTGTTGAGAGCATCTAATACTGGTTAATTTGAGCCGAATTTAATTCCATTGACTAACCAAAACAAGACCATAATATTAGTGCATAGAGGTAAGCCTTACGGTATTCAGATATTAGTAGCAGATTATCTTAACTTAGCTGTCGTCTTCAACTCCGTAACATGCATGCAGTCTTTAGACTTGACACACTGCTAGGCCATATCAAAATCTTTAAGTCCTGTTTTCATAAAACTAATATAAATTTATCGAATTTTTTGTACACAATATTCAGATTGTGACTTAGATGCTTAAGCTTGAATCTACTTCGAATTTTACGAAACAAAAGACACAGGGTGTATTTGCAAAGAGTCATCCATAAAGTGTAGTATCTTCCAGCCGTGTGGCTATTTCTTTGTTATTTTGGAAACTCTTTTAGTAGAATTTTACATGTTCTACGATCGTGATTGAGAAGAGTGCAGCAGTTAAGGTTATTTGCTTTACGCTGCAAGACAATTCAGCAGATCATATAAACTTGCAGCAGGAATTGGCAGCTCTAATACTATAAAAGTAAACAAATGATACGAAATTTCAGCATGAATTTTTCATTCCGTCATGCCCTCTTCCTCAGAGATTTGTTCAGTGGTTACTTTCCTTCAAGGGGTCACGCGCAATATTTCTGCCACCATATTTTTCGACTCCCAAGCTCCACTCTTATGCTATAAATCCATGAATAATATGCTACAATAATAATAATAATAATCCCAACAACAAACCAGACATTATAATCCATGATAATGAAAAGGGAACATGTATGTTAATAGACGTTGCAATCTCACGAGACAGAAATGTGATTAAAAAGGAAGCTGAGAAGATTCTAAAATATAAAGATCTTACAGTAGAAATACAGGGCACATGGAATGTAAAAAAAGGTGACACCAATAATAATAGAGGCGACTGGGACTATTTCGAAGTCATTTAGAAAATACGTGAGCAACTTACCAGGAAAACATGAAGTCATGGAACTCCAGAAAACGGCCATATTGGGCACTGCACACATACTTCGGAAAGTACTTACGTAAAAGTACAATAGATTCAACACTGAAACTAACGATATAAGCACCATGAATAGTAACAACAGAAAAGCTGCAACATTGTATTCCCTAGGAACATAGTTTGTCTCAGGAATATAAGTATAAATACCCTGCATAAAGGAGATGACGATGAGATAGTAATAATAATAATAATTGTTTTATACCTGTACGTGTTGTTTTTAATATGACTGGTCGCCCTGTATACTCTAGACGTTTTTTGAGGCAGATGGGAGCGGAGAAGTCGAATAGACACGTCAGAAGTTTGTATTCCGCCTCTCTGTGTTGTTTCAGGTACAGTAAAAGTGGAAATCTTTAAGTTGTCTGAGTAATAGTAATAGTAATAATACATTACGTAACATCACTACTCCCTTGGCAACACACGCCCTGGAGTGGAAATCACGAAATATAAATAGAAAAAAATGAGAGTAATTATCGCTCTTCAAGCAGGAATTTGTTTTAACTTAGTGATACGTGACTAACTTTCAGGCTGTGAGGTGGACGAAGGAGTCCAAGTCTCGGAAAGAAATTACATTTTTCTCATCTTTGTTACTCCCAAACAAATACTGTGTCCCACCACGCCTTACATTTTGTTGGTACGTACGTCCATATTATTGGGAGGAAGATGTCAGATTGTCTGTTATATCTGCGTGTGCTCTGATGTTGAGTTTAGGAAAGCGCATAGATTACTTTTTTCCTACTGTCCACAGGAACACTTGGAGATACTTCTGTGACCATGTTCGCAGGAGCACTTGGATGTTACTTTATGCCATCTTTCCGCATAAACACATGGAGATTACTTCTATGCCCCACCGTATGCAGGAAAACTTGGTGATTACTTCTATAGCAAACCCTCCGCCAGTATTCTTGATTTTTAATTATATTACGTATTCTACCGTCTCTGATAAAGGAATCGAATGCGTAATCTAACCCTAGGTCCACGAGGAAGGTTAAATTATGAAAACTTACATCTTGTGGGCTGTAATGTCTTCAGTTCGGTAGACAGATACCATCGTTACAAACTAACGCGTTGCCTTCTTCTTAGGGTACCAAACAGCGCGTTTTTATGAAATGAATAATGAGGCAGGTGTCTCCGAAATGTTTGTGACTGTCTACCAAACTATACAAAACTACATCCGAGAAATCTTAACAAGCTCACGAAATTAAATTATTTCACGCAAGCCCTCTTCAGTATACCATCATTCGTGTTAACTGTTTTTGTCTGCAGAATATCTTTAAGTTCCACAACGTGTAAAGGAATATGTGGACCAGAGGCCACAGTGTGCATTATTCATTAAGCATTAAATATTAAGTGTTTTGATACTGTGTTTATAAGCACAAGAATAATGATGAAATATTATAGAAATTTTAAGAAGCGGTGTGTGTACACTAAAATTAGACCCATTTGTGACTGACATTTGTGCGATAATTTGCGTCTTTTTCCCTCCGCTAGCGTGGATAATCGAGACTGCATTACGTTCCACAATCTATACTTTTCCAAATGGCCAGCCGCTGACTGCTTCTTTTGTTTAAATAAGGGAAAGGAAATGAGCCTGGATCTACTTTATCACTACACCGACTGAGCTATCTGCTCGGTGACCAGGGAGTCACTGTTTGATTCCCTACAGGAGCAAGTGATTTTCCTTTTTTAATGGAGTTCCTCCCGTTACGTCTTGATAATTCAATATTACTGAATGAATTGCCATCTTGCTTGCATCAATAATGATACATGTTTCAGTCCTCACGGACCATCATCCGACAAAAAAATATACATATGCGAATTGAATATTATTAATTTGCATGAAGCTGAGGACTCATTTCTATCTGGTGCCGAAGTTAAGAATATTTGGTGCCATACCCGCACTCCGTCGTGTTCTTTCGCGGCGTAAACTGGGAAAACGTAGCATTTGCTTTTCTCCTAACAATTCCTCGCACGGTCACGTAACTTTATTGTTCTAACAGTAGTACGGAGAAGTTTTTCCCCCATATATTCACTGTAGGTAGACTGCACCCTGTGGATGATTTTATTACGTATACGTGTATACACATGTTCTGGGTCAACCCATCACATCCTGTAACTATAGCAACGCGCTGGTACTCTCCCTAATTGATTGCTAATGTTATTGTGCAGAACATTTTAGTACGGAACTAACAAGCTGACCAGGATATGCTACAAGTTGACAAAGGTTACTTGTTATTCTGTTCACCTTCCGGCACTAAAAACGTGTTTTATAGGTAGAGTACCTGGATCGATTCACGAACGGTTCTAAAGTCACGCCGAGGTTTATAGTCGTGTTTACCAGAAGGACAAGCAGCATTAGGAAAAAGGCAGACCTGGTTATTGGTAAACGATAAGTTGAAAGGTCACCCTATAACCTGCTATGAAGTCCCAGAGGGAGATTAGAGGTATAGCTCTGTTGTTTCTTTAGTCTCAGCTCTAGATGGGGAGGTGGGGAGGTGGTCAAAGCCGTGCTGCGGCCGCTTTACTACCGAGAGAACAGAGCGGGTGCCCATTTTACAAGAGGCTGAGGGTGGTTCCAGATCCGGTCTGGACGGGTGTGAAAAATCTCTTCTCCTGTAGGATTTGATCCCTGGACAGTTCAGCCTATAGCGAGTTGCTATGTCGACTGTGCTCTGCCGGCATTGGTAAATGTTAAGACATTACCCGTGGTATAGATCACAGGAGTTGCCTTCCTTAAATTTTAATATCTGCACATTTCATCTCGATTTAAAGTAGAGTCTTATACATTCCTATGGAAAACAAATATTGGTCGTGAAATGGCTTTTCACTTTATGACGAAGGTTAAAAGAACGCCGGATAGAAGCTTCAGAATAAGTTCCCAGTCACGTTACTTTCCTGACAGATTTAATTTTAAATAGCTTATTTCTTTCGTTTTTCGGTTTTTCTTACAATTAGTAATTCAGCAACTTAATGGCCAGTTGCAACAGTATTACAAATAAACAAAAGATTACGTGCGTACTATATACGTCCATACACACACACACACATATTAATAAAAAGATAAAAAACAAACTCAAAACATACTTGAACCAAAACAAAAAGTTGGAATAAAGACTATAATTAATGTAATTACTCTCCTGACAAAGGCATTGTGATAAATAAATAACGTCAATAATGCAAAATCTTTTTAAAAAGAACGATTTGTTCTTTAAACGTAGTAAGTTCTAAAAAAAATAACATTTCATAGACAACATAGGCGACAATAAACATGGGGAAAGGCTCAAATAAGTATAAGAAGGAGGATGAGGATGAGGAATAAGAAGAAGAGAAAAAGAACAAGAACAAGAAGAATCCTTTGAACTTTGGCGGTGTCGGTGGACTGAAAAAGAAAAAGCACAGTTTCCCTGTTCTGATGTAATTTTTTTTAATTGTGCGTGATTTTTTAAAGCTTGTTCCATGATCTAACTAACGAACATATTTTTGCTGTAATCCGAACAGAAAAAGTGGTATTTCTCCATCGCTGATTGCAAGACTAAACTTGTTTTGATGAAGCCAGTTATTCTTCTCCAGAAAGCTAAGCGTTTTGTTAATTTGTCTTTAAGCTTATTCGCAAAGTATGGATAAAAAGGATTCAGGAGAGCACGATTTTTTGACGAGCTGGCTAGAGAGAAGAAGAAGTACCTGCCCCATGTATGAACAGGATCTCGAAATTCGGATGGAAATCTCTTGAGTACGGGCCATGAAAGGATGAGAAACGGTTTAGTCGACAAGAATTGCGAAGAAATAAAGATAAAATAAACATGAAAGAGAGATTTGAAAAGAGTCGAAAAAGAAGCAATTAAACCGACTAGTTAGACTTCGCTTCTCTGTGACTTCTTGTACGGCTCTCCTCTCGCTAGGCACTTTCTTTGCGTGAACAGCAAAAAAAACTACTTCTAATGGTATTCTGTTGTGACGGCTGTAGTATTGACTGCTGGCTTGTAAGGAGAATGTCACCTAATGACCTAATGACTGTCTTGTGTTTTGTATGCTTTGAAGAATATGAACTGTTTTTACAAAGGTTTAAAGTGATTGACTCGAGATTGTAGGACTTTGATTATGAGGATAATTGTCTTCCGTAATGAATGCCATGTAGTCTGGAGAGTTACCGACGATGTAGAAGAACCCGCTTTCCTCGTCGTCAGAGCAGATGAAATGATATGCTGAAAATGGAATTCGAATATTTGTCTTGAACTTCTGTACAAATCTACCAGACTGCATTTCGTCCTATACCAGCAGTACCTACATTCATATAACCATTTTTTAATAAACAATCTGGTGTATTTACTTAGAAAACTCTGAATAAATCTCATACAGGTATTTTGTACAGAAGGAGAGATATGTTGTTGCAGGGAGTAAGATTTTAAGGCCTCTGTGCTCAGTAAACTATTCATCAAATTTAATTGCATTTTTCTTAGTAATATTGAGTACAGCAGCCACAAAATTTGAAATATAGGTGTACTGAAGATTCTCCTTTAGTGCTTACTTCACTTGATAGTAACATAGTTGTAAATATATTTTTGCCTGAATATTTATACGTTACCTAAAATGAAGTATTTGATTTTGCATGATTTTAGTGTTACGAATGTAAGAAACCGTCTTTAGTTACCATGAGCCTTCAACTCCAGTTATGCTATATTTTATTTATAGGAGATTGTTTAAGCTTTCATTTCGTCCTATAAGCAGACTGGACAGAGGAAGGTATTTTCCTTCTCTTTCTTTTTGTTTTCATTAGTCAGCACCTAGTGTTTATCGCTCGAGCAACGTGTGCTTTGTTGCATGTAACTGTAGCTGCTTTATGTATCAGTTCAGTTCAGCAGCAGTGTGACCAGAGCAATGAGCCCCGATGTAGCTGGAAGTGTGTGTTTATTAGTGCCCAAGTTTAACCATAATCCAGAGATTTGAACCAAATACAGTTCATTATAGCAGCTCTATGCATTGGTCCTTACCGTGCCGGATTGTGGGTTAGCATCGATTCTATTATGAATCGCAAGCAAAATAACTTCAAGCAAGAAGAGCGCAACACGGCATAGCAACAGCATAGCAACAAGCGACAGCGTAAGCACAGCGGTAGACGGCTTCCGAGCAGCGCAGTTGCTAGCGTACGTAGACGGAACCTTGGATCATAGCAGCACATAAATCGGTAAGTTGGCTCTTTCTTTACCAATCCTCAGCACCATGGATTCCCAGACACCCAAAGCATTGGTCAGAAAACGAGCAGCAGTCAAGGCAAAAATGACGCACATTAAGAAATACATCGACAGTTTGCCAGATACTGTAGACATGCATGATGTAAACGTTAGGCTACAATCGTTAGAAAAGGTGTGGGAAGATTACAGTGCTGTACAGGATCAGCTGGAATATACTGATGATGATGAAACGCAACAGCATGAGCTAGATAGGGAAGCATTCACAGAAACATACTGTGAACTGAGAGCTTGGATTGATAGAATGATTTCAGAAGACAGACGAGCAAGAGACATTAGTTCAGCAGAATTACAGAAGCGTAGAGCAACGCATGACTATGGCAATTGTTTAGCGCCTAAGATTAAATTGCCCACTATTGAAATTCCAAAATTCGGAGGTCAGATAACAGAGTTTAAACATTTTCATGACACTTTCAACAGTCTGATAATTAATAACCAAGCACAGGACGATTTTAAAAAATTTCTCTATTTGTTGTCTTCTATAACTAATGAAGCGCATCAGCTAATTCAGAATCTTCCAGTTACACAGCAGAACTTTAATGTAGCCTGGAATTTGCTATGTGATAGGTATAACAATGAGTGTCTAATAGCCGCAGCTCAAGTGAAGTCATTATTGTCACTGCCAGTGATCAACAAGGAATCGGCCACGGATTTAAGAGCATTGATCAATCAGTTTCAAAGTAATTTGAACGCTATTAAGGCATTAAACTTGAGCATACCCTTGAATGAAGTGTTGTCTCAGATATTGATAGAGCATGTGGATGAAGTAACCAGAAAACAATGGGAAATGAAGGCAGTTTCCCAAAGAATAACTGAGCTTGAAACAATCATTAAATTCCTGGAAGGTAAATGTCAGGCTCTGGAACTAATTCACGCAAGTCAGCACCCTAGGAATAATAACAGCAGTGGCGTTAGCAAACCAACCAAGCATGCATATGTAGCCACACACAGCTCATGTGTTTCATGTAGAGGCAACCATCCCTTGTATAGATGTAAGCAATTTAGGAAAACAAGCTCACAGCAAAGGTTGAATTTAATTAAACACAATCAGTTGTGTTTTTATTGCTTGGGTAACAGCCATAGGACATCACAATGTAAGGTAGAATGGAGGTGTAAATTTTGCAGTAGGAAGCATAGTTCACTGTTGCCATGTGAGTCTGAGCCAGTTCAGAAAAACAATCGTAACGATTGTAACAATGAACGTCAGCCACAGTCGACTAGAAATGAACAAAATAACAGCAGCCAGTCAGGTGTGACAGTCCGTCATACATCTAAGGGAAGGCCATCTTCACAGATACTGCTTGCTACAATGATAGTTTATGTTAGGGATAAATGTGGACAATTACTGAGGCGCAGAGCATTGTTGGATTCAGCATCACAAGGTCATTTTGTAACAGAGCGTTTAGTTCAGCAACTTAATTTGAGAAAATATAAGGCACAGATACCTGTTCAAGGTATTAATGAG
>Ga0123352_10002303_pt1 | contig 26432 bp, 19 predicted proteins | sample TergutLab28metaG_FD_89700 | JGI IMG/M metagenome (GOLD analysis project Ga0123352, IMG submission 89700) | Labiotermes labralis P1 segment gut microbial communities from Petit-Saut dam, French Guiana - Lab288 P1 | ecosystem: Host-associated > Arthropoda: Insects > Digestive system > Gut ... | reverse complement strand
CATTCCCCCGTTACCTCGTCCCTCCTCGGTCCAAATATTCTCCTCAACACCATATTCTCAAACACCCTCAGCTTCCTTTCCTCCCTCAATGTCAGCGACCAAGTTTCACACCCATACAAAACAACTGACAAAATTATAGTTTTATATATCTTAATCTTTAAATTTTTGGATAGCAACCTAGAAGACAAAAATATTCTGCATCGAATGATAGCAAGCATTTCCTGACCTCAATCTGCTCTTAATTTCTTCCGGAATAGAATTTTGATTTGTTAAAGTTGTTCCCAAATATTTAAACTCTTCCACCCCCTCGAAAGTACTATCATCAATCCTCACACTGTGATTTCGTCATGCATTCTGATCTCTAGACATGACCATGTACTTAGTTTTATCAGCAATTACTTGAGAAAAAATGGGAAAACAATGAAGCAGTGCATCAGTTGTTTATAGGCGGCAAGAAAGCCTATGATTCAGTTAGAAGGGTGGTCTTGTGTAATATTCTTATTGAGTTTGGTGTCCCTATGAAACTGGTAAGGCTAAGAGAAATGTGTCTGAATGAAATCTAACGCATAGTCCGATTAGGCAAACATTTGTCTCACATGTTTCCTATTAGAAATGGTTTGAAACAAGGAGATGCTTTTTCGCCATTGCTTTTCAACTTTCCTTTAGATCACGCCATTATGAGAGTTAAAGAAAACCAGGATGGCTGGAAATACTCAGCTTTTGATTTATCAGAATGCGGGACGAAGTAACAATATATAGATTGATAATGTTTCTTTTGCAAGGGTGGAAGAGTTCAAATATTTGGGAACAGCTTTTACAAATCAAAATTCTATTCAGATAGAAATTAAGAGCAGATTGAAGTCAGGGAATGCTTGCTATCCGGTGCAGAATGTTTTGTCTTTCAGATTGTTACTCAAAAATAGGGCGCTGATCAGAATTTTTGGGCCTAAGAGAGACGAGGTAACGGGAGTGGGGGGACGGGGGCATAGACTGGATTGATCTGGCTCAGGAAAGGGACAGGTGGTGGGCACTTGTAAATGCGGTAATGAATCTTCGGGTTCCATAAAATGCGGGGAATTTCTTGTCTATCTGAGAACCGTTTAGCTTCTGAAGAAGGATTCTGGTGCATGGAGTGAGTAAGTAAGTAGGTAAGTAAGTATAGTTCGGGACTGAGGTCTGTGGCTTTTGTTCCCCTTTCATATTCCTTTACTTGTATGGCTGCAATGTTGAGTCCCTCAGTTGTCCGTCATGGAATTAGTATGTGTTTTACGTTTGTATGTGGGCCTCCCTGTTCTGCGTCTGCTCTATAACTGTCAGTTCAACACGTGCTACTGCAATATGTCCTCCTTCATTCGTTTCGTATGACAAAACTATCTTAGCATTGCATTGTCTTTGTCTCTTGTTGCTGATGATGCAACACCCAATTCTTTTCACATTCTTTTATTTCTCATTCTTTCTTATCTCGTACCTGAAAACATTCCGAAGTAATCACGTCCAGCTTTCTTAGTTTAATCGTCAGTTCTGAGGTCTGGTCTCACCTCTCATCCTCGCATAAAAGTACTTTAATCACTGCAACGAAATAATGTGTTTCTTAATATATTTGTGTATATTGTAATCCCCTGTAAGCTGCGCATTTGCACTTTTGGCATAGAGAGTCTGTTTTTAATATTTGTGTCAGTGCGGTCGGCGCGTGGACATGAAAATTCTGCCGGCTGAGTTGTGCCGAATGTCAAAGTAAGGCTGGAAGCCCAACAGTCCATCCCCTCTCTTTGTTCATGACTTGTTACGGGAAAGTTTTTACCATTACCTTTACTGACTAACTCATCTTTGGTCCCGGATATTGATATTTGTCGGTTCACAAGTTATCTGAGATCGGTATGAATGCACAGACACATGATGACATTTGCTGCGCTGGGCCGCTGTCGGTTATGGATAGATGCAGTATTTGTGTATGTATTTCGACAAGGACAAAATAAAGTTGGGCTGAGCAATAGTGAAGTTGCTCAGTACATAACCTTGCACAGGTACGAGTGGAAACAAGAAGTACACACGGATTTATGATGATGAAACGGTTTTGGGCTCTTATGGGAAAGTAGTGCTAGTGTGTTACTTCCATTACATGAAATGTTTAAAACTGTTGCCTTTTCCAATGCACAAATAGTTTGTATTGGCTGAATATGTGTACTGTGATCAGTTTTTTTAGGATTTATTGTATTTTGGTACGTCGATTTTTTTTTCGGATCCATTAATTTCAGTTGCTTCTGTTCTTCTTTTCACTACCAAACTAGATACCCGATTTTGTGGATTTTTCTTATATATTTGAAACGAATAAAACTCTGCGTGAATGGGGCTCCAGTTGTGGTGTTAGCTGTGTGCGACATTCATAACATAGGTCGTGTTATTGCTTTTGTCGTAATGTTCAGTTGCGCCCACGTTTGATTCTAGTTACGTTTAATAGTCTGTGATCGCGATTGAAACATGACAGATTAATCGCTGTAGTAACTAGGCTACAGGCTGGACATCCATGGAGCCGTGGTTCGATTCCTGGTAGGGGTAAGAGATTTTACTTTTCCCCAGATAGTCCAGACCAGCTGTGGGACCTACCAAGTCTTCTGTTTCGTGGGTGCCTGGGGCGTTTCTCCGGGGCTAAAGCGGCTGCGGCGTGAAGCTGAACACATACCTCCATCCATTTGCAAGGTTAAGAATGATACGGGCTGTTCCACCTTTTCTCCTCCTTTTTCAGTGTATACAGAGACAACTTTATCTTCGCGTTATCGCACGATAGAAATGAAAAATCCCAAAAGCAGAAGGACGACATCGGGAACCTGGAATAAGGTTGAAAAGACTTTTAGCATCATTATGGTGCTTGAAGTATGATTGTATTGGCTGTAAATGCACGTAGACCGTTTTAATTTAGATCGGCATTGAAAATACTATGCATGTAGCTTGTATTTGAAAATAATGGTCTACCGTTTATACGTAGAGACAACATTGGTACGAATTGTTTGCTTTACCTAAGTTACTTGGGCAAATTTTGTGCTTGTAAAATGTACATAAAGGTGCTCAGAACTTGAGGCTTGCATGTAATGCCCGGGCTATAAATTAGTGTCTGTGTTGGAACTGTGTCGCAGTTTGCCACCTGCCTAGCATATATGTTGAATTGTAAACCAAAGTGTATGACTGCTGATGTTACTTCAGGTCGATGACACTGGTGAAAATTAACGATAGGTAAATGGTGGGACCAATAGAGGACAAGACCAGAAACCCGGGGAAAAATGTGTTGGTATAGTATTTCCATTCCTGCCTTATTGGTCGATTGAGGATTGTTTTTGCAACTAACGACTGGGGACGACTGCCACATCTGCCAGGCTAGTTGGGCTGTATGTTGAAATCTTGTCCGGCTCGGGAATGGCCGGAAGATGTACGTATATAGGAACTTGAGCGTATGTACTCTTAACCTAATATACCCAGGATGGTTGTTGCCTTGTCAACTGGAAATACATGAGATGCGCACAAACGTTTTGGTTTGTATTTCTTGCTTCAGTGGGCGACAGGAGAATCGGGGATCGAATCCCGGCAGGATCAGGGGTTTATCTCTTCTGCCCAGCGTCCAGACCGGTTCTGGGATTCATGCTTCCACTGCTGATAGTATGTCTTCATGACGTGATTTTTTTTAACTCCATGAAGACTGAAATTTATGTCAGTTGTACATAAATTTAGTTCTTACCACAGAGGGAACAAATTCCTTCTCCTTTGACCAGTCTGTTAACGTTGTTGAGGGAAGTAATCAGTATTTGTTGTGAGTCTTAAGTAACACACTCTCTGCGTGCAGATTGCATACTTTTTAAGGGTTACCGCAGGTGGTACGTATAAATTACCAGCTCGCTTAGGCGTTAAACACAGGGGCACCCTACCACTTCCTGTAACTTTTACCACACGGTAGTGATCTGTTGAGAACATGTCTTAGATGGAAAAATGACGTAAAAAGGCCCCTGCGGGAATAAGTTAATAGGACATGGACTGTTCCTGCGGCGGTGTATGGTGTGCAGAATTATCTAGCTCCACCCAAGTGTTAATATCAGTGGCTGTTTGAAATAAAGAAGTACTTGATAGTACGTCCGTAGTACAGGCTGTAAATATGAGTTGTTTGTGTTGATGGTGATGAACCTTTCTATTCTACAAGAGCAATGAATTGGTACATGTTCGAGAGTGACTGTCTTATTAATTTTATCGTCCTTCCGTGTTAATTTGTTCTTGTAAATTTAGTATGCCCACATTTATACTAGAGATGTAATTGCACAGCGTAATCGTTTTTCACGTTTTTCTCGGTAACGTGTACGAAAAAAGCGCTTTTAGCAAGTGATCACAAAATGACAGTCGAAAACTGCTAACTTTTTTTTTATATCCTGTGTTTTTATTTGTATGCCAGTCATATCAGTGTAGGCCCACGTGCTTCTATTTACACAGTTTTTCGTAATTACTTTATTTAAATGAGAATTTACCACTGATTTCGTAGAACATAATTTTACATTTTCACATGATACAGCAGGGCTTTACATTCTATTTCTGCCAGCTATCACTAAGTCCTATTATTTTGTAACTCATGTGTGAGAAAATGCCATTACAGTTTTCTCCATATCTGTTACGCGATGCATTTTTTGTTGTGCGTTCAGATTTGGACGCGTCATGACTAATTTAAAATGTCACTTTTCTTGTACGTTAGTATAACCTCGTGCCTGTACCATTCGTTAAAGTGTTGTACCCTTCATTTTACCGCATGTTTCGAGAAGTTCTTTTCCCCGCTGTGTAACTGCTGGTAGGATACTTCGTTAAAGTGGCAGGGGAAGGGCTGGTCGAAAAGCGGGGTTGATTTGCGGCAGGAGGTGCCGTTTCCAACACACCCTGATCTAATATGAAGCCAATATAGTCTCTTACCCAAAAGTTACCTGGGCCTCTTTTTCAGGAAAGCGGACGTAGCATGACTTGCGTGATTTCATTTTTCCGCCGCGTTGTAAACGAGATCTGCGCTTTTCTGGGATTTTACGAGCGTACTGTGGTAGTTCCTTATCGTCATTCTGGAACAACGTAACGGTCCCATCTACAAAGGTCAAGCAGTCCAAGAAGGGCGCAGATCTCATGACAATAACTTGTCATTTCCTCCAAGTACCGATGATCACTGTGTGTGTGGAGCGCCAGTGTGTTGTGCCTACAGCCTCCATTGCGAGGCAAAGGAATACAGACGCACTTGATTCTTGATCAAGTATTTTCCATGTGAGGCTGTCCGCCATGTTTGATCACGTAACTCACCTCTTCGAAAGAACGAATGCGGCGACCCACAGACAAACAGAATCCTGTTGATTTGAGAGCTGTTACCAAACACTTTTATTAAAGTCGTTAGTTACCATTTACTGTACCTTAGGTTTTTATGTGTAAATAGGTGGTGTTTACAGACATGTTTTTACAAAATACAGCGCATTCAAATGTGTTTTTCAACTTTGTGGCCCACGTAAGTACCCTCACGATTCACAGGTTGGAGATCACTCTCTACACGTTAATTTGCCCATCCTTCCCTTACCGGTTTTAGTTCTAACAGCCTCGTTAAGAGTCGTGCGTAGACAGCAGAAAATAACGGGTTGTAAATGTGGAAAAATACAAACACCGTGGTTCGCAAGATAGACTTCACTTTTGTACTGTAATGTACACGCAGAATATTTACACCTTCCTAATGAAAAATGTGCGTATAATAACATTTCATAGCCATCTTTATCGTTGCACCGTGCATTTCGTAGTCATTTAATCAGCACACCAACTAATGCGCATACATAAAATTTTTACATTAAAACATTTAAAATCGCTCCAACATGTTTCGGTCCTAAGATCATCTTCAGGGAGCTACACTGTTCCTTGCTAAAGTCACATTTTTAAAAACACTCACTGATTAATTTCCTTATATTGGTGCTGTAGCAGCATGTCATATTGTGTAAGTCGTACGCTGCTGAGAATGCGCCTGCCTATGTGTGTCGTGTGTTATGCTGCGTGAGAGCCAGCTCTCACGCAGCATAACAACACGACACACACCCAAAGTCAGGCGCATTCTCAGCAGCGTACGACTTACACAATACGGCATGCTGCCACAGCACCAAGTTAATATAAGGAAATTAATCAGTGAGTGTTTTTAAAAATGTGACTTTAGCAAGGAACAGTGTAGCTCCCTGAAGATGATCTTAGGACCGAAACATGTTGGAGCGATTTTAAATGTTTTAATGTACAAATTTTATGTATGTGCATTAGTTGGTGTGCTGATTAAATGACTTATAGCCAAGTTATTAACGTATGTAGCATCAGCTTTAGCACTGAATAGTCTGCATTTTGCTCACACAATTTTTGTATTTCCTACTTTTGTTACAACTAGCGTTATGTGATTGGTATGTGTAATGGCAACACACTGTCTGTGTGGATTATGAAGGGATTATATGTACATATATGTAATATAAGTTTGTGTGTGTGTGTGTGTATGTATGTATATACAGTGTACGTGGATTAGTTTTGGTCTCCTGAAGAGTTTAGTCATTTTGAGCTTTGCACTAAGTAATTTCAGGATCAAGGTTCCCACTGACTGTACTGTTATTGGTGGTTATACGAGTGTTAGCCGTTGGTGCTGATATGTCCTTTGTTTACAGAACGTAATGGATAACTTGTACTGACTCCGTGTGTTGGTGGTAAAGGTAAATTTTTGTAGGAAGTGTACGGTTTAAAGGTAGTGATTACTGTGGTGGCTGATACGGCCTGAGGTAGTATGCGTTGGAATGTTGCTCGTCATGGTTCGTCTTGACGGCTGGTTTCCATCTTCATAAAGTGAATATAGTGACTTAGCGAGTTTTTTTTTGGTGCCCGTTGCAAGTAACCACAATGGCCGCCTCCAACGGAAATTTATGGACTTCAGAAAATCAATTATCTAGTTTCCTTTTATGTGGCTTAGTGATTGAAAATTTGTTTAGCACATAAAATTATTTTTTAGGTGACATCATCCCTTTGTGTATTTCTTAGTAGTCGAGTGTTATTTGACTGTCCAATAAAACAGCTGTATAGATCTTTTATATTTGGGTTTTATTCGATACTACTACATGTTTCGGCTGTCCACATCAACCATCATCTGGTAGGGCACTGGTCGCGTTTTCGGAATAATAATTATAATTATTTGTATAGTAACTTTACACCCACTGTTTGTAAGGCCTCTCTGCTGTTTTTGTGAACCAACACTCTAGCTGATGGTGGCTGATGTGGACAACCGAAAAATATTGTAGTATCGTTTAAAAATCAAATCCACAAAATCTACGCCTCTGGTTGTGTTCACTAGATTGCCAACAAACGCAATTCGCTATTTACAAATTTTCTTCTTGAGTTACTCTTGGCCAGGTCTGAAATGGAATAATTGTTTCGTGTGGGGTGTTACAGGATGACTGCGATGACTAATGCCCCTTTTATAGATACTGTATTACGTTATTCACCAAGAGGGACCGAGGATAAGCACGATATGCTTCAGTTAGGATGTCCAATCTCTGGCTTCTGTTCAAATCCGGCTTCTTTCTGTTGCAAGGCGAACACGTTGCAGCCGTGCCAGCCCACTGGGGTGCAGTATTGCGTCACGGCACGAACTCGAACGGACTGTCTCACGAATACTAATACTGCACGTGAACGATCTGTGATGAACGTCGTAATGCTAAATACAGACACACCCCTACTTACGTAACAGCTAGGATCCCGAAGGTCCAGTGCCAGTCAAATTTTGACTGAGGCGGAATTGAGTAATGGCCAACTTATATGCGTGCGCTCGCGTCTGTGTGTGTGGTGTGTGTGTCTACGTATGTATGTATTTATGTGTGTTGTGTATGTGTGTATGAATGTATGTATGCGCATTATGTATGTGTGTACTGCACCTGTTATTCAGCGAGTGAACCTTTTTGACTTTCGTCCTTGTCTTTTCATCTTTTTATCGGTGTCAAACCAGTATTAAAAGCTTCTCAGTAAAAGGAGTTCTACATGACCACCCTTTGTAACTTGTTTGTCCCGACGTGTTCAGTCTGGTAGGAGAACTTCTTTCGGAAGACGGGCGCGGTTCACCGAATCACATATAGTTTTAGTTATTTTCTTTTTTACTTATTGATTTATTTATTCTTGATATACAAGGCGTGCTGTTATCCAGTCGATCAACTAAATCATTTTATGGTAAAATAGCACAGTCACTTCCCCTGTTACTCTCTCACTCACATCGCTGTCGTACGCGACTGCTGTCTTACTGGACTTTTGTCCGTTATTTTCTGTCCTCGTTTACACCTCTCTCTGTACACAACCCCTCCTACCTATCACCAACTGTACTTGAACATACGTTGACAGTTTAAACTTACAACGTATGGCTATGAACAGCCCGTAACTGATGCAAGCGAACCTAATAAACAAATATACCAAAAATGTTCGGCTACAGGCTTAATGCACGAAACACGCCATTTTACTCTCACGATTCTGCAAGGAATATGCTAGCCTTGTGTTAAAATTAGTACGATGCCCTGTTCTTGCAAGAAAATTAAAATTTCGACATTTAAAAGTTTTATTTGAGATTTGTGTTATTTTCTATTTTCGTCATATTTCCTTTGGAATCCGGGTTAGCTCAGTCAGTATAACGATTACGATAGGGGGCTTATTTTCCGAAAGTGGCACGGATTTTCGTGTTTGGAACCGCGTCCGGGTTGGCTCTGCATGGTACAGCCTCATCCCTTGGGTATCAGGAGATCTTTCTGGGTTTAAGTGGCTGGACGCGATGTTTTCTTCTAGTTCGCAGGTAAAATATGCGTGGGACTGTCCATACAGTTTTCCATACGTCTTCACGACGTGTATGATGAAGCCCAGGAACAGTTTTGCGTTTTTATCTATCCGTTGTCCCCACTTCATTATCGACATCATATGCGATTTTCTACAGGGCGTATTGATGCGGTGTGTGCCTTCTGTCAGAATTCTGCACCTTGTTCGCCGTATGCATGTGTAGAGGCACTAGAACCTACCATTGAAATTCAACGAACGTAGAAAGAGGAGTGACTTCACGCAGCACGTCCTTCGGGTCAAAATTATTGGCCTGAAAGTTATGTGGTTTACTTGAACAGGAGTCATAATACTGTGCGTAAGAAAAATATATTTATTCGTAGGATACGGTTTGGTTCAGTGGTCATACATAATGTGTTGTTATCGCTGTAAACATATTGAAATCTATGTCGTTGGAGTTCAGTTGAGAGAGTTGGTATGCCTGATGATGATGAAGCCGATGTCTGTAGTCAAGTAATACGCTCAGAATAACGAGTTCTTTTTGGTGTGTGCATGGAAAAGTAGAATCGCTCAAGGGTACGGGCATTGCATGCTTGATTCAAGGTTAAGCTTGATAGCTGTCCAGTGACGTATACAGCGTGTGTTGCTTTTGACAGCTGTGTGTGAGGTGCTTCGGTATTTACTCGCAAAATAATGTGGTAGTTTTGAAATTTCGTGAGGGTGAATTGTAATGCTGAGAGTGACCAAGCGTGTCTAAGTTACGCGTTAAACCACAAGTGTTATGACGGAAGGTATTATTCATTCCGAACAGCTTTTAATATGCATGGATTCTTAAGTCGCTGTTGTAGAATTATTTAAGTTTGCGTGCTACGTATTAGTGTGTTATGTATTGGTATGGGTCAGTGAATATCAAATGTTTATTTTACTTCTTCGCGATTGGTATTTATAGAAATGCCAATGATTGATTTCTTTTGAACTAACTAATTAGCAGACAGACAGACTGACTGACACTCCTTGGAGCAAAGCCGTTCTCTGAAAGGTGCTAGTTTCTCCGCTTGTCAAATTCTCCGCATTTTATGGAACCCTTATGTTAATAACCGTGTTCACAAGATTCCGCCATGTGATTGAAGAGAGTGCTTGTTTATTTGTGGTTACGTGAAAGAAAGACCGAACAATCGACGTTTTCATTTTGCAAGAAAGGCGTTCTTTTTTTAGTTGTGGTAATTTTCTAACATGACGAGCATAATGTGGTTATGGATTTGAAAAGAAATGGCTTCAAATGATTTTAATGAGCGCGTTAAGACAGGGGAGCACGAATTTTATAAAAACCTGGGAGCCACCTCAAAATTCTAGTTGCCAGAATGGTAACATGAAGCAAGTTCCATATTGAGTATCCAAACATATTATGCGCAACCGTACGAAATTTAGTCGCTACGGCGACCTGGTGCCAGGGGTTTGTGACCCTTGTATTAAAAGGGTCTGTCACAAATTCTGATGGTTTGTTGTGGCTTGTTTTATGAGAGTCCCAGTAGGCTGTTAGTTTTCAAATGGGTGTAATGTGCCCTGAGGGTATTTATGTACACTCATTAGAATGCACATACACTCATTAGAATGCATGTACCTAAAGGAGGTTGGTAGCAGATTACGTTTTTACATCGTCTGAAGAAGACAGGATTAACTGATCTGTACACTCACATAGCCAACTACAGGAACATTTAGGCCAAGGGTTACTTCCAGTTCTTGTGTCAGAAAAGACGTTACGGAGAGTTAAATAAACACATTGTGAGTTTTTCGATGTTTTAATATAAAGTGAATACTTCAATAATATTCCATTCATTTGTTGTGGAGGTTCTCACAGGAGGGGTTCGATGCATTGTCAGAGTTGTCTTAAAATAGAGTATCTATGCACTGCCCTTGCTACAGGTTAACAGAGGATGATCTTTGTACCCACAGTGTTATTATTAAATGTACATAAGCTATAATGCATTCTGTCATGCTTTATGTAACAACCCCCAGTTGTGAGTATAACCATGGTTGTGTGTTATGATTGAGGAAAGTAGTAGACGTGGATTGTTTCCAACCTCATGGTTGCTAGAGTGGACAGAGGAAAACCATGGAATGTTACATTACTAGACTGTCTTTGATCCCTGAACCTACGAGATACGAAGTGGGACAGACCACTGTAATATAAGAGTAGATTTGGCAAATATCTTTATAGTCACTGCCATGAGAACACACACTGTCACACTGGCCAGTAATGCTTCTGATTCTGTAATAGCATGTGGGAGATTGTGTATCATTTTTATCTGCACTTACTCAGATTGGCATGGCAACTTTTAATCATACATTTATGCCCAGCATGTTGAACATGGCATTATATGTCCTTAACTTCAGCTTACGTCAAGTTGATCTGTGAGAAGACAGCTGACATTTGTTACATGTGGGAGTTTCCTGGCACAGTAGATTATGCAATTATACACTCAAGTGTAGTGAGCTAAACCTGTGTAGAAGGAACATTGTGAAGACTATTCAACCTGCGGCATTTGACTCAATAGGACTGATTGCAGTTGACAAGAGCCCAATTGCTAGTTTGTTAATTAATGTGAAGATTTGTTTTTTTTTACAATCAGTGGTGCCAAAGATGTGGACTGTGTGTAGAACTAATTGAGATATAAGTGTTTTTATTGGGGAATCCCATTCAGAGGGCAGGTCTAACGGAACGGTACAGTGCTGCAGTGAGTATCCTTTCGCTGGACCTCACCCTCAGCTCAGGATTTGCCACTGAAGTATGATTTTACTTGTTTTATGTGGGCGTGTAAATTGGTTTTTTTCCCTTTTACGGGAATAACATACATTGAGAGAATTTGAGACCATGGGCTGGAAAGGTTATTTGGACCTAAGAGGGAAGAAGTGATAGGAGTCTGGAAGTAGCTAAAAATAAGTAGCCACATAATCTGTACCCTTTGTCATAGATTGAGGATGTGTGACACTGTGTCCTTTGGTGAGTGATTCCTGTTGTTTTGAGGATCATATTACCTTCATCTTCAACGGTAATTGGTCCATGAAGAATGCACGAGGTAACAAGGGATTGGGGAAAACTACATAATGAGGAGCACAGTGATCTGTACTCCTCACTAAATATTATTCGGGTAATCAAATTGAGAAGAATGAGATGGGCAGGGCATGTAGCACCTATGGGGTTGAGGAGAGGTGCATACAGGGTTTTGGTGGGGAAAACTGAGGGAAAGAGACCACTTGGAAGACCCAGGCATAGGTGGGAGGATAATATTAAGATGGATCTTCAGGAGGTGGGTTGGGGGCATGGACTATATTGATCTCACTCAGGATAGGGACAGGTGGCAGGGTATTGTAAATGCGGTAATGTACCTTCAGGTTCCACAAAATGCGGGGAATTTCTTGACTAGCTGAGAACCGGTTAGCTTCTCAAGAAGGACCATAAATTACAGTAATAAATTGGGATATTAAATATTATTTTTACATATTTTGATATTTAATATCGTAATACTGTAATGTATGGTCATCAGTTTTATGTATTTTAGCATTTTAAGCTTGTAGTCATTCCCACAAGGAGGAGCAGAACCTAGATTGACGTGTTGGCTTGTATACCTTAGTTACAGTGACTTCCCGAGGATGGCATCTTGGTGTTGCAACATGAAACATGTAGGAGTTAATATATGTCATAAATGATGTATCACAGAATGCGTATGTTGGGTGATATATTGATTGTAATAACATGCACGGCATGAGTAAAGGTAAAGGTAAAGTTCACCCTAGATCATGCCATGAAGGCCAAGAGGGGGAGCAGATGTATAGCTCTACTCTTCCTTCAACCTCGGCGCTAGTGGGGGTGGGTGGTCAACGCCACCCCCGGCTGCTTTACCCCTGGGAAAGATCCGGTACCCACTGTACAGGAGGCTGGGTGGGCCCCAGGGCCGTCTGGACGGGTGCGGAAAATCTTGCCCCCACCGGGATTCGATCCCCGGACCGCCCAGCCTGTACCGAGTCGCTGTACTGACTGCGCTATAGCACAGTGTGAGTAACATAACAAAAAACTCGTTAGAACATCGTTTCTAAACCTGTGGTATGCCTACCACTACTGGTACCTCAACCAATTTTTACTGGCTGTAAAAAAGAATATAAATATAAAAGGGACAACAATTTTAAAAATAAATGTAACATAAGCCACACATATTTCCCAACACGCAGCATTGCTGGCAACATTATATGACTGGGGAGCGTAGCTGGTGGGGTGGGGGGTGATGCAGCCGCCCTGGACAGCAGAGTCGAAGGATCAATGAATTGGGCGGCAAAATGAATGTTTTAAATGAATAAAGTGATTTTCAGTACCCCATACCTTTTAAATTACTGAACCAAAGGCAAGGAAATGCAATAAATAATTGTGATTTCTTAATGTTTGTAAATTCTGTTAGGGGCGGCCATTTTGATTATTCTTCCTGGACGCAAGAAACCTACCTGCACCGCTGATGTAACTCATCCCCGTTGTCAACCAGTCTTTAAAATTTCAGCTTTTTTGTTTAAATAGAATAATATTGGTGGTGCACTAACATTGTTAAATTTTTGTTGAGTGATGTGCCAGAGAAAAATTTTTGAGAACTTCTGCATTAGGATATCAGTGTATACAATAGTACAACAGTATAATAATAATAATAATAGTACTATATTACATACCCTATTAAGTTAAATTATAAAGAAATCAAAACCATCTTTTTTATTTAAGACACAAAAAGGTTCTTAAAGCCAGTTAACTGTTGAAACTGTGATCTCTTCTTGGCTGCAAAGGAAGTATTGTAATGCCTTAAAGATGTGTACACACAAGGATACACACTTCAGCTGAAGGCTGTACCCAGCATACATTATAACTACCTTGACTACAATGCATCGGCTTAGATGAAACAAAAGCTCAAAAAACTGGAACTCGGAGAATCGAGACTGCACTGCATTTTATAAAAGAATGATGAAAATGTACAAGAGCAGTTAGTTCTGATACTGTTGTGTGGTATGAGATGTGATCTCCTTTAGTACACTTAAGGTACATTGAACATAAACTGTAAAACAAAAATATGAAGACTTTACAAAATTCCTAATACCAAAGAGTGAGAGGTATAATTGTGGACTACTTACATATGTAGTAATTGTTTGCAGCTAATGCGCCTGCAGATTGTTTAGATCACCACATTAGTCATCACTTACACAATGAGGTCATTCAAACCATACCTCCTGACATGAGTACATATGATGAACCTTGAGGAATTGTATTTGCTTTGACATTGGGAAGAAAAGATTTTTAAGGTATTTAAAATATATCTGCATTTGAACTTTGAATGGGGCTAATGGAACACCCAAATATATGCAGATTTACATTGTACATTACCAGGATTGTATTATGAGTCTCCTACTTTTGCTTGTGTTGTGACTGTTATATTGTGATATGTGATGTGGTGTCAGATATTCCAGAATGCTGTCTTTAGTTCAATTAATTGTGGTCAGACCTAAATTTTTGAACTCAGGTCACATTTAGGAGTTTGTTTAATGGCTCCATCCACTGAATTTCAAAAAGTATTTTTCTGATAATTTGTAGTGCTTTGAAGTAAATCAGGATAAACTGGGATTTAAATACATAATTGACATTCACTTATTTCTTGTTGTCAAGAGTGGGACCTACAATACAAGGAAGGGCCATTATTGCTAAAAACAGGAAACCAGTTCACCATTTTCTGCTATATGCTTTAATGCTTTCAGCTACTCCTGAACTGGATCTGACATTTGGAAAATCACATTATATTCAGTGTCGAAGTTCCTTCAACAGTAGTGAAATGCAACACTAGTGAATTTAAAATCAAATGATTTCCCTTGTGTTCACATTCATGTTGAAAATCATGTTCCAGTCCAATGTCAGATTGAGTCCAACTGTTTTGAAGTTTTAACAAGATGAATTAGACCTGGTGGGGTGAGCCTGGAAGATGGTGTTTTAGGCTAAAACATACCACTTTCATAGGTGTTGTATTTTTTAAACTGTAATTTTTAACAGTTGGAAAGCAAATTTATTGAACAGGGATGCAGGCAAAATCAGTGGACTGATGAATTTTACAAATTGTAGATGCCACCTCAAAACTCAGGACTGACAAATGTTCGGCACCACCATGCGAAATATAGCTGCCTGAGCAACCTGGGGAAGGGTCAGGGCCTTGGCTTGAAGCTGACTAGTTACATCCCCATAGCGCCAAGGTTAAGAATGCGTGAAGCTGTGCCACCACACTCATCATATGTTCTCATGGCTTGCACTAAGACAGGTTTACCTTTACCCTAACTTTAGAGACATTAAGTTAACTCTGAGGAAGCTTTGTTCAGATTGTGTCAGGAATAAATGTTGTAATCCCTGCAGCTTTTGAGATCATCACTGATGGTTAAATTTAAAATGGAAGATGCACATATTAATCTTAAACATTACAATAATAATTTTCAGTCAATGTAATTTGAATGTGATTGGTATTTATACAGTTGTTGATGTGTATAGTAAGAATAATAATGATCTTGTAAATGACAAGATTTGAGTGAGTATGTATGTATGTATGTATGTGTGTGTGTATATGTATGTGTGCATGCATGTGTATGTGTGTGTGTATGTGTGTATGTGTTTGTGTGCATGTGTGTGTTTGTGTATGTAATGTATGTATGCACTTGGGTATGTATGTAGGTAGGTAGGTAGGTATGTATGTTCATATGTATGTATGTAGGTAGGTATGTATGCGCCTGCGTACGTTCGTATGTATGTAGGTAGGTGTGTACATATGTTCATATGTTTGTATGTGTGTGTGTGTGTATGTATATATATATATGTGTGTGTATGTATGTAGGTACGCACGCATGTATGTATGTAGGTAGGTAGGTACATATGTATGTAGGTAGTATGTACATATGTTTGTGTGTGGTTAGGTGGGTATGTACATACGTATGTAGGTATGTATGTATGTATATATGTATGTATGTAAGTGAATGGATATTCTTGTAAAGGCTGTAACAGTGTTATAATTAATTTATATTGTGACAGATTTAATGTATAAGGAAGATTATGACCCAGCATATGAATAATAGGAAGTAGTAATTAAGTGTTATACAAATGACAGTGCTCTAGGCATTAACTCATTGATGTGAAATTTGAGGGTTACAAAACCAGCACCACATCTTAATGACTAGTTAGCCAATACCATGGCCCATGTAAAATTTCCTGAAACCTTATTGTCTTGATACACAGGTGGAGATAGGGATTGGAACAACAGGATGGGTGGAAGGCCAGTACGGATAGTTGTTAGTAAAAATGACCATTCCTTCGAACTGGATGAGGATGCACTGGCAGAAGTTCTTCTACAGGATCATGTCAGAGACAAGAATGTGGTGATTGTGTCCGTAGCTGGTGCCTTTCGGAAAGGAAAATCCTTCCTACTTGACTTTTTTCTCCGGTATATGGTAACACAGGTTAGTTTCCTACCCATTCAGATTCTTTTTGTTGTATACAGTAAAACGAAGTTTTTGGTTCTCTGCAGATAAAATACAACACTTGTGTTTTAATTCATGAAGTACTTTACATGAAATAAAGTACTGTATGAAGTTGCCATATGCTCTTACATTGTTTCCAGCCTGCTTTCTTTATTTATGAGGAAAGGATAAGGTTTTGGTTTCAATATGCCTCTTGTGTCTGTTGTTCAGATTGTGTTCTGTGATGATTGTATGAATTGTCCTGGCATTCTTTTGTAGGGTGTAAATGGATAACATGGCACTGATATGAGACGTACTTATTTTTTATCCTGTTAAGGGTGAGCACAAGAAAAGTTGTAGGGCAATAGCTTATACCCATACAAACTTTGTGCAAATATTGTTTACATGTGAACATGGCAAGCAAGGAAACTAACACTTTGAGTTTGTATATTACAAGTTTAATATGGTTGGATTCTGTACTAATGGAAATTATGAGTCATTAACAGGGTTATGTACCTGATTTCAGGCTTGACCACATCCCTCTGTACTCTGAATGATACATCTGCACACGTGATAGTGCACAGTTCAATTTTCATTAGTTTGTCACCTGTGTAAGTTTGGTGGCTTTGAATGGAACCAAAGGTGGCCAACATAGACAGGTTTCACTGTTTTTAGTCCACTTATTGCAGTTTTTTCTTTGCTTACAAAAATGTTTATCAGTTCACATGCATTGAGCAGAAAGCACCAGATAATAGTGAGGGTCACAGGTCACTCCAAATTGCTGCAGCTAGAATGAGGGGGTGGCTGAGATGTTTGGAAAATTTGTGGATTCCCTCATTATTGTGAGAGGTGCCAAAACTGTTTCTGTACATTTGCAAGATAAAAAATTGAATTAAATTCTGGAATTTATTGCATGCTTCTTTCCATGTGTGTATCTGCAACTTTTATGGTAGGCATTCATGTTTAATGTGGTTATTCTACACAGGGAAGTCCTGACTGGATGGGCAGTGAAGATGAACCTCTTTCAGGTTTTTCATGGCGGGGAGGTTCTGAAAGAGACACCACGGGTATTTTACTATGGTCCGAAGTCTTTGTTACTGATCTGCCAAATGGAGAGCAAGTAAGTTGTTGATGATAGTAGGTAAGGTGTTTATCTCTTACATATTGCAAATTAATTAACACAGTATGTAGCTTCATTGTTAGTAACTACGGAAAAATTAATGAAATGGACATTTTAACTCTATTGGCTAGGTCCTACCGTACTGGCCTATCAGTATTCAAGGCAGTGTTTTGAAATTTATGCCTGTGCGTGACTGACATTGTGCGGGTTTGGAGTGTTGATTTTTGCCTGTAGGAGGAATATTCAAATACTTCTTGCTGAATGTCAGTTTTGAATGTTTAGCTCCTCTTTTTTCATCACAATGTCCTGGGTTTAAATCTTCACATTTAGACTAGCTATCATAACAGAGATATTCACATTTTTTTCTCAGTTCTTCCAGGCAAATGCTGGAAGAATCTATCAGCCGTAGGATTACAGCTTCGTTATTTATGAGGTAAGTTGGTGTCTTACTGTCAGTCACACTGGTTCGTCACTGCATCATGTGAATCTGTCTGTTGTCATTCTTTGGCAGTTAAGATATCCTTGGCTGTGTTTCCACTGACATGTTGCCAGGTATTTGCACCCGGTCTAAGTATGTGTAACAGTTACCTCCTGACCTTGACAGTGGACATTTTGTTCCTGTAGCTCTGGCCACAGCAACTGGAGAGTTACAACACAACCTATTCAGTATGGTAACTGAATAATGAGGTCCAGCCTCTGCCCTTCACCAGGTGGCAGTCTTACACATTCCACATATCCTGTTCATTGTATTAGATGCATTGTTCTTATTCAAATGTCCTTTTAACTATTGTGTAATAGAGGGGTGACCACCACACAGCTTGCATGCATCACTGGTGTGAGTCATGCAAATTTCCTTGAAAAAATAATATTCCCGTAGTTTTCATGCATGCGAGGCTGTTTGTGAAAGGTGTTTTGAGAGATTTCATGAAGATTGGGGACTCCTAAAATGTGAGGCTGTTCATGACAGACATTTTGAGAGATTTCATGAAGAATGGAGACTCATAAATAATTAATACTCATCTACTTTAGCTGCATGAATGGAAAAAAGAAGCCATCAAATAAAGCAAAAAATATTTTATTGTAATAATACAAGGCTGTTGCCTAGGTTGCCTCTTACATGCAACTTCTGAAGCTCATCTAGCTGACCACCCCAGCTATAATATAACTTGAATTTCATGGACTAAATAAACATGTTGTGATGCAGTACATTGTTGTCACCTTAAGTTCTGTTTGTTATTGCTGCATGCTGCCTTAATGTATAGAATGTATCTTAGGCAGTGTAGATATGAGAACAGTGGGCAGTCTTTCTGAGCTTTAATTGCCGTGGCTACTGCTTTAGCAGTTATATTCCTAATTAAAGATTGACATGTGTATGACCTTATTTCTTTAATTTAATTACTGTAATAGGTGTGGCAATAATATAACAAGGTATATGATGAAGTTGTAGTTGGTGTGAATGTTCTTATATGGGTGTGTGTGTGTGTGATTTGTGACTTGGAGTCATGTATTGTATGGACCTCAAAAGATTATTTGTAATATAGTATGTTGTATGTATATTTACTATGTGTGTCTGTTTATTGTCTGATTTATATGATTGGCATATTTCATATTCAAGTGCTGTTAAGGGAGAAAATGTATGTATATATATATGTATGTGTATGTGTATGTGAGCGTGCATGCTTGTGTGTGTGTATATGAGAGAGAGAGAGAAACTGATGAGTAGTTGCATGATAGTTGATTGAAGAAATTTCTCATGATTGTCAGAATATAGGTTCCATGTGTGACTGACAGTTGGGTGCTAACTGTCATTTGTTTTTCCTTCTAGTGCTCATGTTCTATGAACTTTGGAACTTGTATCTCCCCAGAAAGAGGCAATTTTTGCCATGTCTTTTCTATTGTATGGACTGTTGACTGCTGTCTTGGTCATTACAGGCCATCTAAAAATAATCCAGGTAGAGAAAAACTACAGTATTCTTAGGTTGTTCACACATCTGCCATAGTATCTTCACTTCCTTATTTATCAGCATGTATTTTCTCACAGTAGTCATGAAAAAATAAAAATAATTGCACTTTATGGGACTTCTTAACCCACTGAAGCTTGAATCTTATTGATATGTAAAAACCCACTTCCTGCCTCACAGAAAAGACATTTTGTCTTGAAGATTTAATTCTTGTGCAATGTTAATGAAAAACAGTTGCTGATGTTTCAGAGGATTGTAGTGTTTCCATTTTGAAATTCATCATCACTGCTGGAGAACCCCAAAGTCTTGCACATTTTGTCTTCATTACAAACACAGTCCTGCACTAGCAGGTTTAATATTAAAAAATTGTATGTTCTGCTCACAGTCTATTTATGTGTTTGGTGTTTATCTTGGAGCAAACAGCGGCTTGTGCCGAATATAACATAAACTGCTTGGTTTTTATAACCGGGATGAAACGTGTTTATAGCGTGGTATGAACTGCGTCTTTGAAAAACAGTTTACACTTTGTCCTTAGAGAGTTATTGCTATAACACAAAATAATCACTCTTTGTCCTGAATATTTTCTAAAATAATGAATGCACTCTGTGAGTAGAGTGAGTGTTAAAGCAGGTGGTATCTATACTGTATTTACTGCTGTACTTTAAAAGGTTGATCATTGTTCCTTTCACAGACATGTAAATTGGATCCTTTGCACTACAGTCACACACATTTTAATGTTCTCTGCTAATTACCATGCATTGTGGTCTGCATACCCTTCCATGCACCTGTCAGTACAAATATTAATTTTCTACAACAGATGAAAACTTATAAATATTATAATTCTCTGGTAATCAAATTTCGGTTTTCAGCATAGCTAATACAAATGTTATTAGATCCAGTCATGCTTAATTTCCTGTCTTCATTCCCTCTCAGCCTATTTCTTTAAGATTTCCTCTTATAGTAGTCTCTCATTATTTTCCTCAGCATATGAGGTGGCCATCTTCAAATAGACACTGATATGCCTCACATAATCACTTATCTCTCCGTCCAGTCTGAGCTGTGTGGCTTGTGTGTCATAATCTCGTTATTTCAACTGCTTTTATTTGAGGAAATGTTAACCATTATTGTTGTACAAGACCATATGCTGGTATCTAAAATGTGCTGGTGAATGGCTGAGCATGCCATATGCTGGTCCTTGTCTGTTTGTGTGCTAACAGTTTAAATGTCCATGCTAAGCCTGATAAACTGGGGCCATCATGCAGTACAATTGGCATTTAAATTAATCTCCAAAAGATTAAGTAAACTATGCAACCAACAACACTTTCCACCCATGCTCTTCCGAGCTTTGTCTGAGTTTTAAGCTTTGGCAGCAGTACATTTGAGATCCCCTTTCTTCTGGGTTTTTGTGCTGCATCACTGGGCGAATGATTCCTGACATTTTGAGACAGCATGATGGTGTCATCTTAAAGGGTTGAAATGTTTGGTGAAGAATTCTTCTCCAATCATATAGTAATGCAGTGCCACATCCCAAAGGAATAGGAACCTTTTTTCAGTTCAACATTCATAGTTTCATTATTTCGCATATATCACTCTGTGCATTTGTAATTTTGTTTGGCATATTTAAATAATCCACCAACAATAGCTTGGTGTCTCTACACAGTTTTCGGTGTAGATTTGCAATCAGCTTATTGACTCAGATCTAATAATGTCCTTGGAAGCTGAGGTCCTATATTGGAAATAAGCATTGTCCCTGGCTGGTTAGCTGGCTAAGATTCAAACCATGTATTTCCTGAATACAAGGCCAGCACAACTGTATCATGCCAAACATTTGCATTATGTACACTGTAAAAACATCACCAGCAGGAGTAGAAATGTATTCTGTGTGCCTTGGTCTATCTTATTTGCCTAGATATTTCCTTATAAAACAAAGTTGTCCCTGTGTTTAATGAAGCATCATACCATGAAGGCATATGTGGGAGCAGAGGTACAGCATCACACTCCACCCATTTTACTCCCAGGGAAAGGGCCTCTAATACCCATTGAATAGGACGATGGGTGGACCTCAGAGCTTTTGTAAATGCCATGCTTCATAGTTGCAAATTACTTTTCCATTACTGTAGAGCATATGGAAGAATGTCTTTAGTGAGAGTTATATTTATTTATTTGTTTTTAGAAACATGATAAGGTTTGAGTTGCTGTATATAAAGTAGGGGTTATGAAACTTTTATGGATCAAAATGAGTTTTTCTGGACAGCTATTAGACAATCACAAAGCAATTCTGGAAAGCAACTACAATTAGCCTCATCATGTTTGTCTCTCAGTATGTCTTCGTGTAACAGTGTGATTCATGGTGGATGGATTTTCATGAAATTTCGTGTTTGGGAGCTTCAAAATTTTTTGACAAATTCTGATTTTGTTTAAAATCTAGCAGAAAATAGACACTTCACCTGGAGACTGACATACATTTGTGATATTGTGCCATGACTAATCTCTATAACTGAGACAGGCTCTGTTGCTGTGAGATTCAAGCTGAGGTTAAAGAGAGAGTGTATTATCTAAATGTAGCAGTCAAATACAATCAGTATCTGACTGTTTTCAAGGTAGTGGTCATAATCAGTTGTGAATGTGTTGCCAAGATAAGTAGAAAACTTATAGTGTGTGTGTTCTAAAATGTGGAAAGGCACATTTAGATTATGGAGTTCATACTGAAAATCATAAGCATTGTGGAGTTACAGACAAATGCCAGACGATACTGTAATGCACAATATATGACTAGTTCCATCTGTCATCTCACACTAGAATGAAAATCACATTGCCTGCCTCTGTCATGTGGTCATGTTTCAGCATGAGAAAATGGTTGACAAAGACATGCTGTGTTGGCAACTTTCAGTGATAAGGTTTCTTGTAAAAGAGAAAGTTCCCACATCAGATATTCATGCATGACTTCACTGTGTGTATGGAGATGTGTGCATGGGCACTAGCAGTGTCAGATGATGGGTAAAGCATTCTGTAGGCAGGAACACAGACACTGCCAATCAGCCCCTTTGTGGTTTCTTGCAAACTGCCTGTACCAGGAAGAGCAAAAGAGAAATCGATGATCTGGTCAGAGAGAATTGACTTGTTACAGGCAGGGAAATGGCAGCAGAGACTGGAATATACCATGTGGTCCAGAAAATGGTACAAATTTTGGGATATTTGAAAGAGTTCCTGCTGCATTTCTCACTTGCTGATGGAGGAGCACAAACTTCGGTGAAAAAATATTTCCTTAGGATTAGTGGAACAGTATGCTGTCAAAGGTGACAACTTTGTTTGCAGCATCCACTTTGATCTGGAAAGAAAATGACAGAGCATGGAATGGCATCACAAACATCATGCAAGAAAAAGAAGCCAGAACAATGCCCTCAGCCTATAAAGACCATGGGAATTGACTTTTGAGATGCTGAAGGATGCATAGTGATTGAGTTTATGCCACAAGGGTATACCATCAGTGCTGCTAGTTACTTTCAGATGCTCAAGAAGCTTTGTCATGCACTCAGTGACAGGTATTCTGCAACATGACAGTACACAGTCCCACACAGCTCGCTGTGCATAGGATTCAGAAGAACCTTGAACCCATCCATATTACAGTTTGGACCCAGGTCTCTTTGACTGCCATCTCTTCAGGTTTGTAAAAGATCAGATCTGAGGCCAGCAAATTATAAAAAATGTGGGAGTCCAGGAAGCCATGCATTGTTGTTCACGAACTGCTGAATAAGAGTTCTGATGCAAGAGGATCTCCAGACTTCTGGAATGGTGACAAAAATGCATTGATTAAGATGGGGATTTTGTAGAGCAGTGAATACAGTGCACAGATTTGACTTGTGGCGTTATCATATTCGTATCTATTCTTGATTGTGAAGTTAATTTGCTTATGACTTTTGGTATGGCCCATGTACTTGCAGTGCCAGTATTTTTCTTGAAATTTTTGTCAAATGTAAAATCTGAGGACAATAACAGAATGTGTGGCCATGTGTTATGGTCTTTTGATACCGTCTAACTTGTTGGTTTAGATTTTCAGTACAAAATTTGATAAGAATCTGTTATATGATTTTTTTATGTTTATTTTCAAGAAATTGACTACATTGTAGTTTATTACTGACATTTCAGGACACATATCGGTATGGGACCAATATGTTGTTCGGAAACGTTGGTAACAAACTACCAGCATATGCTCTGCAACAACCCAAAAGAGCAAAAACCTCAACTGCACTGTGGTAGAAGCCTGAAGCCTTGCACAGTTAAGGGAATTTTTTTTGTAATTTCAATTTTGTCTTTAAACAGTAGCGATCAGAATTACAGGGAAACGTGGAATTTTATGATTACATGTTTTGCAGAATTGCACAAATGAATCCATTGCTGAATGTTGTAGAATTGTTACAGAAGTTGGAGTGGAGTTGAACAGTGAGCTTAACTTCCACATTTTCTTTTCATCAGGTTGCAGTATTTCTTATGGATACACAAGGAGCCTTTGACAGTGAAAGTACGGTGCGTGATTGTGCCACAGTGTTTGCACTGAGCACGATGGTGAGTTCTGTCCAGATCTACAATCTTCTGCATAACATACAGGAAGATGACTTGCAGCACCTTCAGGTAATCAAGTTTTTTTAGTAGAAGGAATGATCACTGCATGGATCTGTCATGTTTGGGATCAGTTTGCTGTATCATTTCTTAAAATTTCATTTGTCATGAATGTGTGTGGGAAGGAGTAGAAGACTTTTAACTTAATTAATCAAGACTTGACAGACTTTACATCTTATCATATATTTAAAATATTGGCACTTGTTAAAGCGTTTGTCACCAAGTAATTCTATATTGTAACAAATAAGAGGTTTAGTTAGTGGAATCAGTATTTTAGTGAAAAAAACATACACGGAAGAGAACAATAAAAGAACCAGCACATGGGTAATTACTGCCTTCTCTTTATTATGCCTGCATGCCTTGAATTTCATAATGGCTTGCTGGATTTTATCAACCTTTTTGCTGTTTTCAGTCATCCTCCACTTCCTTGTCTTCTGCTAGTAAAGGAAGACTTTATATTGAAATTATGACTCTCATAGTCAGCTTTTTAAATGGTCCAAGTAATAGTCAGGTGCTCAACCAAAATCATTATTTATTGAATTAAATGGCTAAGATTCACAGATTTATTTTAATATAATGTTAATCCATTGAAGACTTCTTTAAATGGCTCTTACCCTGCCCTTGTAGCTATGGCCACAGTGGTAGTACCTGTGTGCCTGCCATTGTATTTACATTTAAATGGCAGTGTGTTCCTTTAATTGCATGTTGTAGTATTTTTAAGGTCATTTTGGTGTATAGGCGCTTTTGGGTCATGTACGTCCTGACTGATGTAAACTTGATCTTACATATACTCTTCCCTAAAGCACATACAAAACAATTCAGAGTGCATAAATATTATGTGCAGAGCATGAACCTCCATGATAGAGGATATTTTTAAATAATGAATACACATCTGAATAAAAAGACTGCATTGCACAAATGAATGTGTCCTTCAATAAGAAATGTCCCTTGTTATTTGCAGCATGCACAGTTTTTTAAGGTTTTAATGTAATTACACTTTGCGTAGAATCTCAGTAAACAGTCACAGGATTAACAGTACATACATGTGCACCCACACACACATACACACATTGTGTATTATATATATATATATATATATATATATGAGGGGGTGCTAATAAGTCCTTTGCCTGACCTACTTCCCTATGTCATAGGATGGAATTGATAGTGTCGTTGGAAAGAGGGGTCTGTTTATGTGTCAAATTGCAAGACTTTTCTTGTTACAAAGGCTGAAAGGAAGCATGTCAGGCGATGCGCACAATTTCAGCAACATGGAGACGCGAGCTCTCATCAAGTTTTTTTTACCTGCAAGGCAAGGTGCCAAAGGAAATTCATGCCATTCTGATAGAAACATTAGGGGAACATGCACCATCATATGCCACCATCAAAAACTGGGTGGCCCAGTTCGAACATGGTGATTTTCCCACCTGTGATGTGCCTCGTCCTGGACGACCTGTGACAGTGACCACCCCGGAGATTATTGATCAGATTCATGAGCTAATCTTGTAACACTGCCAGATTTCGGCTAATTCTATAGCTGAGCAACTGGGCATCTCATGTGAGTGGGTTGGATCCATCATTCATGAAGATTTGGACATGCGGAAGCTCTCCGCGAAGTGGGTCCTGATATGCCTGAACGCAGATCAAAAATGTCAATGGTGCCAATAGTCTGAGCAACTTTTGGAATTATTTTTGGCATGATCCAATGATTTCCTGTCGCGATTGGTGACTATGGACAAAACCTGGTTATATCACTATGACCCAGAGACAAAGCAACAATCAGTGGAGTGGCAGCATAGCGGCTCACCGCGCCCCAAAAAATTCTGAGTGCAAAAATCTGCTGGAAAAGTTCTCGCCTCAGTTTTTTGGGATCAAGTTGGCATCCTCCTCATTGGTTATCTTCCAAAGGGCCAAACTATCAATGTGAAGTATTACTCATCTCTGCTGGTTCATCTGAAGGATATTTTGAAGGAAAAATGCTGCAGGAAGGTCACCAGGGGGATCTTGTTCTTGCAAGACAATGCCCCAGCTCACTGGGTACTTGCAACCCAGAAGAAACTGGCCTACCTAGGCTTCCAGTGTCTTGATCACCCACCCTATTCTCTGGATCTGGCCCCGTTGGGCTACCATCTGTTCCCTGGACTGCAAAAGCAGTTGAAAGGTCGCCATTTTTCGTCAGACATGGAGGTCATTGCTGCTGCAGAGACCTGGTTGGACAGACAACTTTCTGAATTTTTTTTTGAGTGGCTTGCAAAAGTTAGAGGAATGGACTAAGAAGTGTATTGAGCTTAGTGGGGAGTATGTTGAATAAATCCTGAGTTTGGTCACTGTAGGTTGTTTCCTTCCTGGTTGGGCTAAGGACTTATCAGCACCCCTTCATATATGTGTGTGTGTGTGTGTGTGTG
>Ga0123352_10002302_pt1 | contig 26440 bp, 10 predicted proteins | sample TergutLab28metaG_FD_89700 | JGI IMG/M metagenome (GOLD analysis project Ga0123352, IMG submission 89700) | Labiotermes labralis P1 segment gut microbial communities from Petit-Saut dam, French Guiana - Lab288 P1 | ecosystem: Host-associated > Arthropoda: Insects > Digestive system > Gut ... | reverse complement strand
TTGTGAGTACGGTAATGAACCTTCGGGTTCCATGAAATGCGGGGAATTTCTTGACTAGCTGCAAACCAGTTAGCTTCTCAAGAAGGACTCGGCACCATGGAGTAAGTAAGTAAGTAAGTGTGTGTGTGTGTGTGTGTGTGTTACATTCATGTGGCTGAGTGAAGGGTTCACTTTCGGGCACTGACAACAAGGTAATAAAAGTTCAGTTTGTACAAAAGAAAAAAAATCCTTGATTATCTGGGCTACTACCAACTGCCCCGTTCAGTGCAAATTAATTTCTGGACTACAGACATTTCCAACATAATAACGCGTACTGAACCCTGACACTGCGCTTTATTCGCGTATTCTGCATATCATGTAGTGGTCTACCTGATACCGTTCCCTTCCTAGAGTAAACTGATTTTTACATCCCGCTGCGTATGCGTGCATTGGAACAAAATAATACACAAACTGTCATTCACACTAGAACTTTACCGTTAATAGTCACTCAGTGCAAAATATTTCGGCCTTAATAACGGCCAACCTGATGATAGCCGTAAATAAGGCCGAAACGTGTCACACCAAGTGACGATTAACTATAAAAATTTGAGTTGTGAACGACGGTTTGCGTACTGCATTGTTTCATTTTCTTTCTAGATTTTTTTGTGTGTTTAAACATCCGAACAACCGACAGATACATATTACTAACTTTTCCTGCTGTCCATTGTTTGGTATCAGGAAGACTCAGGCAAGCGTTGGTTTCCCCAGGCAGGTGGTCGGTTTACACGCGCAGTAAGTACATCTGTAATGTATGGATGGTCCATGATGGACACTCTGCTTTCCGAACCTCTGAGCCCTCTCCCCTGCGCTTTAGGCTACGCACCACTCATCTGCTGGATACAAGCAAGACAGACCTAAGTTTCACACAAGTAATTTATACTGTACCTACATGTAAATGAAACACGTGCGAAGAGTTGTAAATAAATGGCAGAACCGTAAAATTAAAAAATCTCTTTAAAGTTTCATATTGGCTATAGAAAATTAATTATTTAAAGACTATGTTCCATTTCTATCTTGGTTTGTAATAAAGGCTGAAACTGATAGTGGCAATGACTATGAAATTGAGTTATGAATAAGATACATTTTTCAGCGAACGCGTCACTTCCATTTTATACAGTTAACCTAACTCTGTTGACTATTAAAAAATTGAATATATTTACGTGTATTATAACCGGTAGCGACAAAAGAGAAGGTTTTATTTTTCCAGAATGATGACGATAGGATGACAGGTATGGATGTTCATGATAGCGAAGAACCGTAGTATATGCGACATGCGAACTGTTGACTCCAACCTGTTATTCTCGGCAGTTTGTCAAACGGAAGAAAGTAAATCGGCCTTTTCGATAAGATCGATTATTCAGAGTGAGGCTTTCGCGAACTCGATCTTATAAAATTGTGGCTCAGGATACAGCCGAGTGTCAGAAAGTTTTGAAGTCCGTAATGAAAGGTACATTTCCATGGAAGACCAGGAAGACAACTGACCACGTCAGCAACTTAAAGTTCTGGAGAAAGGTACATAATAACCTACTATTTTATCACCACCACACTAGAAGGGATAAAATTTCAGTTTGTTCGCAACGAATTTCCAAATAAATCTGTAACATTTAGTTGCCTTCTAATTTTGCAAGTCTACTTACAACTTGTATTTCTTAGCCGAACTCCTTTTTTTAACGACCTGGAAGTAGGAAATATCTTACTACCCATTATTTTACCCTGCCCCAAGTATTTAATATTTTATTTTGCAGAAAGTATCCGCAATTTTTGCTCTTCATTCAGAGTAAAATATCGTTAGTCACAAACGTGCACCCACCATACGTCTTTGTCCATGAGAAGGGGGCTTAGAACTAGATCCAAATGAGACTTTTTTTCTGGAGGGGCGGGGGGTAAGAAAATATTATTTGGGCTCCGTAATATAATTTCAGCACTAATGTTTGTAACATTGTCACATAACTGACAGAAATAAGAATAAAAACACGTAAGACTATTAAAACAAAAAGACTTTTTTGTTTCTATCTAGTGTCCTTGTGCTAGGGGATGGGGCTGAAGTCCAATCGACGGTCCTCTGATTGCAAGAGCTCTGAAATGGAAACTAACAGCAATAGACAGCATTTCCTGAATGTACTGCTGTGCAGACTTTATGGCGATTTCATTTATATTTTCTAGTGTTGTGTCCAAAATTTTAAGCAGTAAGCACCAACACTTGTTCCTAATAACAATACCTTCTGTCTCTGACCTTTACAGATGTTAGAAAAAGTAACTGATTACAGAATACGCAACCTTTATATTTTGAACTCAGGATATCCCAAACGTTTTTTCCGAAATCGGGTGACTGTAACACATTTGACACAATTTACGTACATGTTTCTGGTTGTAATGGGATAGTAAGGTGACTCAGAGAGGAGCTGTGTGTGATCCACCCTTGCTCTGAAGCATGCATTTGTTGCACAGTGCTACATATAGTACCCTTACATTAACGGTGCAGTTTAAATTATGGACGCCCCCAACTCCACACATCAATGGATACAGGAACGGGCGGGCGGGCGGACCACAAAGCCTTCAATACACAGTGCATGACGATGATGATTATGATAATAATGGTGGCTTACTGCCACTGTGGCAGTAAGCCATGTATCTGCCACTCGCTACTGGCCGTATTTCGGTGAAGGTGCCCAACAACAGGAGTCTAGTTTTCAGTGAAGGATAAACTTTCCTGGAAACTCACGACAACATGCTTTAAATGTACGAAAAATGTTCTTAAATAACTCAACACAAACGGATGAATCCAGTTTATACTCTCACACCAAATCTCTCAAAGATCCTTCTTAATATCGTACTATTTACGCTAGTCTCCCAAGAGATCTTCTGGTTTCGCTAATAAAATGGTTCACTCATTTATTATCTGTCCTGTGTCTGCCACAGTTGAACATTCTTTCGCTGTTTAGTTATGTCATTCCAAAGAAACCTTCTAAGTTCGAATTACTTTGTGATATTTCGTAGCGGGGAATTTATTTTACGCTGAGGATTCTTAGTTCCTGCCCAATCACCACGCTCGAGGACCTCCCATTGTCACGTATCCACTCTTGTTTTTAAATATTTCTACAGCCTCCGCCCAAATTTGAATTTCATCTTTGTCATCTGAAACCTGAGGGCGCGACGTAAAATTATGACAATTTAACTGCTTGAAATGGAAGAGAGTTTTTGTTTATTTAACTACTAATAAGATTTCAGCTTCTTACAATGGTTTTGATGAAGATTCGAGTCTTGTGAGCTGTTAAACTGTGTCAACTGGTTAATAAATGAAGACATGAAGGAGAGTGGAAGTATAACTTAATATGTGCTATCATTAACGGTATTAGATGGAGACTAATAGCTTCACGCCCCGGCCTCTTTATTTACAATCAAATAGCCAGCAACATTTAGTGAATAGAACCACTTCTGAGCTCCAGGACATGTCTAAGCTTTTTAGAGTAAAGAAAAATATCCTGCACGTGCCAGGCATCGAATAGGATTCCTTGTTTATTTATCCCGTAGTCTAATCACTATACTTCCTAAGCTATCCCGGCTCCCAGCCCCGAACTAAAGTTTGTTAACTTCGAGTTGTTACCTTCTGGAAAGTGTGGACATGCAGGCAGGCAAACTCGCTGCGCCATAAACAGAAGTTATGAAGCGACTGGGCAAAAACAAACCTCGAAATGCGCAATGCACGGGGGTAACATTCTCCTTAGGTATTCTTTACGACTGTTGGTATCTGATTGGACTTATTTTCATGCATCCCGGGTATAAAATCACACAGATTTCTTCACACTACAGAAACCGTAAACTGGGTGAAGTTAAAAATGATTTTCACTTGTACCTAAGTCTCTTATATTTAGCATTTAATAAAAGCGTTAAATAACGGTATTATGTAGGAATTTGATCTGTGTCACATTGCACATAACAATGCAGTGACGTTTTTGAATGTGTATTTCCTTAAATATGTAATATACACGGAATGTGTCTTCCTTCCTAGGACAAGCATTTACGTATTAGAGCCTACCTTGCAGCACCTCTGCCTGAGCAGCTGAGAGCTGCCACTCCCCTTACTGCGAATAAAGGTGGCCCTTTCGTTAAGCTAATCAGCCACTTCTATTAGTGCCGATGTTAATAAAGAGTACAGTTTTTTCACTAACCCGAACAATTTGGCCGTGGTAACGCTTTACTTGTAATCGGGCGGTGTCCTGTTCGACTCTCAGTCAGTACACTTACAATTCTGAGAGTTATTTTGTGGTTATGATCATTCTTTTCAAGTAGATGCGTGTATATTACCTTAACAAATATATCATAACGATATGAACGGATTTAAGGTTATATTATTTTAAATTAGGCGACGACCGATTTCCTCTATATTCTTTCCAATTTATCATTCAACATTATCCGATGATTCAACGGTATACAGTTTGCGTCTTTAAATACATGACAAATCCTCACTCGGCCTGTACGCCCTAATTTCACGCTTGTACACAGGAGGTCGAGGAATCCCAGTTCCATCGATTCAGGGTTTTTAGACGTTCTAATCTTTCTAACTAGACGAGTGCCTATACAGTGCTTTTAAATAAGCTTCTCTTGCTTTTATCTGAATCTTTAATTTCTTTTTCTCATTATCTCTCCATCCCATTAAACGCTATACACAGGTCGGATATTTTTCACTGCACTTGTTTATGACATCGAATATTGGGATGACTGTGGCTGATGTATGAGGAATGAAAGGGCCCTCACTTGTCTGAAGTCTGTATCTGAGCCTGCACGATAAGCTGCAGTCAGAAATACTGAACCTCCACAATGCGGCACCTCTCTTACAAATAATAGTAATGTACTGTGGAAAAACGAGTGACTGTACTGCACTGCATGGAGTTAGAACCGTCTGCTTGCGGGCGACCCGCTTATTGTCGCTTCTCTTTGTACAAAGCTCATGGATGCCGCATCATTAGGGGTACAGAACAGCATCATGCCGTCTCTCTCTCTCGCACTCGGAGCCCGTGTTTCCAGTGGACACCGCAGCTGAAGCCTTTGTCAGGACCGGGCATTTCAGAGATGATTGCAAAGCAATTGATTGATTAGTCGGTTGTTGATTTAACACCGTTCTGTTTTCTCTGAGCAGCTCGGAGATGAAAGATGTTAAAGCGGTGAAAATATTGCTTTACCTTAGTCATCATGGACTGATCTAATATGCGAGTATTTTTGTTCATCTACTGATGGTAGACTGAGAGACGAGAGGAAAAAAATGAGTAAGTCAAGTGATTAAATCTGTCATCGTGGTAGGGATGGAAATACGTGTAGGTACGTAACATGGGTGAGATGTTAACAAGGCCGGGACAAATATTAAAATGGGTGTTGATGCTTAAAATAATGTCAGGTTTAACATAAGTAAAGTAACTGTACAGATAAAGTTCACTCTAGAATAGGCCATGGAGGCCCAGAGGGAGAGCAACGTATAACGCTACGCTTTCTTTAAATTCCGCGCTAGATGGAAGTGATTGGTCAACGCCACACCACGCCAGCTTTAAGCCCGGGAAAGAGACCCGGTTCCCGCTGTACAGGAGGCTGAGTGGGCCCCAAGGCCCGTCTAGATGGGTGCGGAAAATCTCGCTCCCACCGCTATTCGATCCCCGGTCCGTCCAACCCGTAGCGAGTCTCTACACCGACTGCGCTATACCTTATACTGATAATATATTAAAAATTAAAAAATTAGGACAAATCTAAGTCCAGGAAATCGGAGTCATTACGTTCGTTAATCAAACCTTGAGAAAATTTGAAGCTGTGATACTAACAACCCTACCCTGTTCCCGAAAACTAGAAAGGAAATAGGATCTACTGCTTCCTCCAGAAATAAGGCCGGCTTTCCACGTCCGAACAGCCTACGAATAACACAGAAACTCATGTTGTTTTAATATCCTCTAAAGAAACTCTATTCCCAGCACTGCCAGTTCATAGCAAGTTCTGTTAGGTAAACAAATTCCGAAACCTCCTGTTTATCTAATTCCATCTTCTCTCCGTTCCGTTCTCGTCATCTCTCGCCCTGAAGCTTCTTCCTCCTTTTTTATCTTCTTCGTTACTTCCTCGTCTACCAGCCATCATTTTACTTCCTTTTTATTTCCCACCCCCTCTTCTCAACCCCCCTACTACTTCCCCCTTTCATCCATTCCTCTTTCCACCATGATGTGCCGTGTGGAGGATCCCCTGGAGATTCCAGAACCTTGTAGAGGACGGTCTAAGTTGAATCCCACCCCCAACCCATTCCCCTTCCTATCATCCTCACCCCATCCAACCTGTCCCAACAACCCTCACACTACTTTCTGCTACTCGACGAGAAACTCCTCAAGATCTTGCTCAGACTTTCCACATCTTCTTTACAGTCAGCACTGCTCTACTAAATTCTGGTTGGTCATTTGGAAAATAGATCTCCCTCCACCTTTCTTGATTCCCCAGGGGATGATAGAAGATGCTGGTACTTATTTATTTCTGTATACAAGTTACAGAGAGTTCTGCTCACCAATCCTTACACCTCGATTCAGATATTTTGTTATACAATATAACCTGATTTCCTAACACAAAGCGATAACTCATCGCTTTGATTCACGAATTTGTCAGCGTTGATTCCATTGTCGTTCCCTCCTGCAACTGGCCTCATATGATGATGTTCGTTCTATAGGTTTTTTGATTTGTAACCAATAAGTAACTGCTGCTGAACAGAAATAACTGACTTCGTTGACTAATTAAATCCACGAGGTTAAGTTATCTTCAGAAACTGATAATCAGGTGGTTAAACAATTCCGACCTTGAAATTGCATTAGTACGAATGATCACAAAACCCTGAAAAAACTGAATTAATCCTATAAACTGAAGTCCCCTTTCTTTAGATTCATTTTAATAGTATCTTTCCATCTACGACTAATTTTTTTTTTTCTGGCGTTAGACGAAAGTGTCATCTGTTCCTGATTTTCTGCCAATTCGGGTAAAATGCGACAATTATTCGAGTGAGTAAGGATCCGTTTCAGGCAATTTTATTCACTAAGGTAAAGAAGTAGTGGTACTGCTGAGGCAGCACAGGAAAATTTCTGTTGGAGTGTTTGTGTGTTAGGCATTAACGTTCTGCATATTCACGCTTGAGCTATGAGGTAAATATTCGTTTGTGATTACGTATGGTTCTCAACTATTTAAATCTTTTGCGATACAAACTCCAGCGTTTACGAGCACGTCTGAACAAAAATAACCAATTGCTACATAGCACCTACCGTCTTCTAGAGGTTAACCACGGTGAACAATTTTCTTCTGAGTGTCTAGAGATGTAAGCTGGTTTCGATGTTTTTACTTAGAAAGTATCCGCTCTCTACTGTGGAGTTATCACCCACACAGTTCTTTATCCCCTGACCTCCAAACATGTCACATTCGCAATATCCTTATTCTTCATTTTTCTTGCATTAGAAATCTAGCTTACATGTATATTATTCAGCGCAATAAAATATGTTTTATTTTTATTGAAAGTTTGTGGGCCATAGTTTTTCAAAGCAAATGATGTTAAACACTAACCTGACAAATCGGTCAAAATGGCAGAAAAGTAGGCACATAAACTTTTAAAACACGGAATTTAACTATGATAATTACCGACAGTCAAGTCTAAGGAGTAAAATGTGACTCATCAGGGTTCACCACATTCTTCTGGAATATGAACGATTTGTACTGCAAGCACAGAATTCCTCCTCGTGCTATTTCAAATATGGATGAAACTGATCACTCAGCATTTCAAACAAGGTCCCTAGAATTGATACTCTAAAAGAGAGAAATACAATTGCAAGGCTTTGCGCACGATGTGCTTCTACTCAGCACGTTGAAAATCCTCTAACACAGGACCGTTACTTTTATTATGTTTGCGTCATATATTCATGACATTCGGGAAAAGACAATGACTGACATAAAGTATCCTGTGTTCCTTGGTTTAATACTTACTTTGCTTATTTATATTTAAAAGACACAAATTTCTCTTAATTTCACGCGACAACTTTTCCATCGTATTCCAGTCAAAAAATAAATCCCTTTAACCACTTAAGACAGCATTATCTAATTACGTGAACAAAAGTGACAGAAGCTGGAAGAAGCATAAATCAGTATCACTTTTGCGTGTTGTTTCACGAAGGTTATGATGGATATTTTTGTGCCGGTTTCTGATGATAGTAAATGTACATCACATTTGGAATTGTTCGAAGTGTTGCTTAAATACGTCGTCCCATTTTTAATATAAAAATTAACTTCCATTCTAATCACGGGACTTTTGACAAATTCCAAAGATTGAGTACCTTAACAAAGATGTTTGACACTAGAGAAAACAACACAGCCTTTAGGTCATGTGGCATGTAGCCTGTTAATTCACACGTCTTAACAATCAGGTTATTAAATATTATTTTTATGAATACCTACAAGGTGCGCGTGAAAATCAGAAGGCCAAAAAGAACATGGTTGAAACTTCAAGTTATGCTGACAGATGCCACTCTCCTCAGTCCACTGGTTTTAATATTATTTTCTTATGAGAAAATCTAGCTGCAATAATTAGTCAGGAATCGCAGACGAGAAGAAATTCGGGCATCATCAGAAGATAACCTCTAAGTTTTTAACTCGGCCACTGAAAAGAAACAAGTTAAGAAAAGCTCTGAAGTATATCCATATGAAAACTAAGTTGGCTTGAAAGAGGTGAGAGGATAGGTAAGAAGAGTAGGAGTTAATTACGAAATAAAACTCCGTAAAGGTATGTTAAAACACAAAATCAGAGTAGACCACGAAGTTCACAGGAATTAAGCTGCCCTAGGCGTGTGATATTTATCAACACTCACTTGACAATTACTGGATTATGTACGTATAGGCCAATACTACAAGAAACCCCACGTAAACTTGCAATTTACCTCTTTAAAACCCAGTAGTAATTTACGTATAGTACCTCCTACTGTAACGTTAAGAAATTAGAAGACTGTTTACCTTAATGGCAGGAAAGCGTCAACTAATTTTCTACAATAAAATGAGGGTAACACAGAATCCTTATTTGACTTGCAGTCCTTAAAATTACTGTCATCAGCATCCCCATATATCTTCTGTAATTTTTGAGGGCACGGTCCCAGTCTCAAATTTGGACCTTGAGCGGTTACGAAAGTTCCAACCGGTCCTGAATCTCAACACACCTATGCGTATGTAGATGACTGTAAGGCTGTGTCTTTTGGTTTTCATGCTGCAAACAAAACTTTTTATACTTTAAAAGTTTTTGTGGGAGGAAAATAAAGTTACTTACCAGTGCAATTGTATTAAAAATAAGACGGAAAACTTTTTATGTAATTTTTATGAAAAAGTGTAAAACGTACTTCTACCTAAGAGTGCTGAAATTATTTCTTCAGGGTACAAGTACTATATGAGTAAATTAGAACTCGCGTTTATTTATTTGCAAGCAGGCTTACTATCAAAAACAAAAGTGACTGTTACAAACGTGTGAATTTAGTGCTGTATGCACAGTGAGTACTGCCAAATAGACTCCTATCTATAACAGCTAGCTGAAGATATGCAGTGCCTAGGGTCGCATTCAGTTCAGTAACTTCGTTCAGATGGATTATTTTCCTGAGAGAACATTACACATATTCATAATGTATTTTAATAAAACAAAGAAAATTGCACAATTTATTATTCATTACCTCTCTGATAGTATGCCCTTTTTATGTTTCTTGTGATGTAGGTGTGTTCTCTTGTTAAAGTTATGATAAAAAATTCATGTATGAATCAGCTTACTTTTTTGTTCTGTTTTATGCATAACCTTATGAAAATGTGCATAATATTGCGAAAACTTTTGAGGTGTTTATTCCTGGAGACATGGATTACCTATCTAATCCATTTCGTAAAAATGTGCCAAAAATAATGACACTGTAGTCTATGTCGTGAACTACATTTTATATAATTTATCCAGTTATTAACAGTATTTTTATTGTACGTGATATATATATATATATATATATAAATACGCTGGTAAATTTATGCATGTAATTACCCTTATACTTATTCATTCTTCATCTGTGCATTGAATTTTATGTTGCCCGCATGCAGACCAAATTTTGCCGAAGTTGGCCGCACAACGTAAAAATTTACGCAGGCCTGCTCTATATGATTTCATCTAAATATTTTTTAATACCCTTGTTTTATATTCTATATGTTTGGTGAAAGAAAGTGTGATCTTCCGTCAAGAAACTTATTTTGTTATACAATAATGTATATGTGAAATTTTTCCCTACCCAAAGAACGTAATAATATTATAATATACGTATAACATAATAATAATAATAATAATAATAATAATTTACATTATACATTATTACTTCTTTTTCGGTGTAATATTAGAGCATCTTAATAGATAGGCTGCAATGAGGAGGCCTCCTCTACAATATTTTTTTCCTTTTGTACTTGTATTTTGTCTCTGCCTGATGACAGTCGAAGTGACTTACCGAAACATGTAGCGAAATGGAATAAATCTGAACGTGCAAGGGTTAGAGTGCTGTGTTTTGCGTGCATTGGTACTCTCCCGAAAAGTTGGTACTTACAAACAAATGTCCAATGCTTTACGTCTCGGAAGACTAGCATTTTCAAGATAAAAGAATTTCGACTGAATATTATGACACGAAGCTGTCTTTTTGCACTTCTGTGCCCTGAATGCAGGATTTGGGTGGTGCTGTGTAGCGCATATCGGCCACGTATTGCAGTCCAAATAAATTAATTTGGATCTCGTGAGGGATGAGATGCGAGAAATAACACTGCAAACTGTGTTATTAATATTTCAGTTTTGTTCCAAATCGGAAAACATCCTTCGAATATCTAAGGATATATTTAGGCTTACAAAGTGATAACCAGTACTGTGTCGCATTTATCAGAACTGAATTTGGTCAGTACATCTGATTAATGGAAAAAAGCATTAAATTTAAAAGAGCAGCGTTCCGTCAGAGCGAGGTTGTTTGAAGTGTGTGGCCAGGGGTGAGGAAACAGACAGAGACCACTTTAGGTAAAGGTAAAGCAATCTCTGTTCAGGCCTGGACGTGGATTGCTGAGCGGCATTGGGGGTGCCAGGAAGTGGAGGTTCACAGATTTAAAGAAAATTGGCACATGAATGTGGCAAGGTTGTCAGCCCTACACACCGGCCGCCTTTACTCCCATGAAATATTCGTGGTACTCATTTCTGTTACAGGTTGAGTCGACCCCAGAGACATATTGCGGACGGAAAGATTAAGGCAATGATCCCATCGGCAGTGGAACCTGCGACTTTCTTGGTTTAGGGCAGTGTCTCGACCAACTACGCCACCGCGTGTGCACAGACCCCCAACCAGTCTAATTACTAGTAATAAAAAATACTTGGCGATATCACAGTTACTCAGAAGGAGTACAATTACTCTTTCAGTTCTGCATAATTTTTTGCAGGGAAAATTCAACTTTTTTGTTTAGTAACAAGAATTACCGTGGATTCCCTTGGATTCAGTCAACAAAACTTTTACGTTGGTTAAACTGGTACTTGGATCGTGCCATAAATCTGGCAAACATTCGACAGCGTGTCAGCGGCTTCTCACTGCAAGGGCCCTAGTTCGTTTGCAGGTCAGTCCAAATGGAATTTGTGGCGGAGAGTATTGCGCTGAGGTTTTCTTCAAGGACTTCGGTTTCCCCTGTCAATCATTTTCTCAGTCAAAGCACTTCACTATTTAACAAATCAGCTACTTGTTTCGGCCACTGTTAGTAGTCACCATCAGGCTGATTCCAGGAACATGAAAAGCAAGAATACTGGTATTGAGGAAGTATTAGTTCTTTCTTTTTATTTTCTTGGTATCGGGCTGATATATCAACAAACAAATGCACTTAATAAAATACAGTAAAATGCAAATTATAAAATTCAATTCATTATAAGTATCAAACTCCTGCATGAACTGTACTTTATGATTTTTAGTATATTCTATTGCATTGATTGCTTTTTTTTTTTTTTTTGTTGATACATTGTATAGTAATTTTTTTTTTTTACTGAGGAAACCTGAAATTTTAATTTTCATTGAGCAAACTGAACCCCTTTAGAATAGGAATTTAACTCTAAAGAAATTCATTTTGTGAGTTCAGCGTCTTATCTGTGAATGGTAAGGAGTTATGGCTAAAAGCTCCACCACCTCGAGAAAAACTAGATGTAAAATAGCCCAGTTCACTCGAAATATTCAATACATACCAGGAAACTGACTTTGATTGTGAAGTAATAATAATAATAATGATAATAATAATGGTTTTTTAATGCTCTATTTGTTGTGGCCCGATCATTGAGATGATGTCTCCCTGATTGAATCACGCTTACTTCTGAGTAAGCTTATTGCTAGCCCAGATTTCTTGTAATGTCTGTTAAAACTCTAATCAAGATCCGTAAACCGTAACTGTGAAAAGTTGTAGCCTATATCATTAACAAATTAAAATTACAAAGAAGTAATGTAATGATTTAAATAATATTTTTTTCTATATTAGTGCAAACATTTGTGATTATTTCTTGTCAAGGTACATACTAAATTAAGGTTGACTGATCTGTGTGGGTTATTAGAACTTATATACGGTAAGCTCTAGTGACTAAATAAACTGATGACAAACGCTTGAATGGAAAAAATATCTTCTTCGTTGGCCGAATGCGATAGATGTTTCTCGGCTTCATCCTATTTGAACTAAGCACTAAAAATTTAACCAACTCTTTCGCAGATATGTAATAAGCTCTGCAGACCAACTGTAACCAAGTCAATCTGTATGCAGAGTAGAGGACTGTCTGCCCAAATATTCGTTATTAATACTTAGGTAAATTAAAGAAGTTATTTTAATTTTAAATATTATAGAGAGTCAGATAATTTGGGAAGATGAAAATCGGGAGTTTTTATGGATTTCCAAAGAAATGCTCTATCACTATCTCGCTGAAATTACCTTACCTCATTTACTTGTGGAGATCTCGGGGGAAAAAAGGAGAAACTGGGTTACGATAGCCGACAATTTCATTAATACTGGAAACGGGTGCTACCGGAATACAAATAAGGGTCAATGCAGCAGCACTGTGTCATGGCTCAAGCAGTTAGTGGTCGGTCTTTTATCTCGGAGGTCCGGGTTTTATCCCAGGTCAATTCATGTTCAATCTATGGTAGACAGAATTTTCATCGAGTACCTTGATTTCCCTGTCTGTATCATGCCACCAATACTCTATATTCATATTTCATTCGTGTACCACTGACGCTACATTATTTTAGCAGTTGACAGCGTCGTTAAATAAAATAATGTGACTGATCACCTTCAGTTTACTTATTTAGATGCAAACAAGGAGAGAGGCCTATACGTTTTGCAGAATATGGTCACAAACCACAGGTAGCGCGTTATAGGTTACATACAGTCGAGAGGTTCTAAGCTCGCTCTTGAGCGTTCGTCAGAATCGACAAAATGAAGTAAAGTCTCTTTTCCTCTTCCCCGTTTTTTTTTATCGCCATACAAAATTGATGGCTTTCTGGTAAACAAAATCACGTGCTCTCCTCCTATTAGGAAATTCGCATGTTGCAACTCGTCTCCAGCTTTCCCGATGTTACGTCAGAAATTCGTTTCCTCTCCAACAAACCGCGATGGAATTTTCAACTTTGAAAGCTCCAAAAAGTGAACACACGCTCATACTCTGTTAGAAAAAAAAGCTTTTTACTCCCTTATACGACAGCAGCAAACAGTTGATTAGCTACAAGCCGTTTCGCTAAATGTACATGCTGCTGTTGGGAAGAGGCGACTAGTCCATTGATCACGGTTGTGCCTTAAGATACATCATGCAGCAGAAAAAATGACACACATGCCTTTTACATTTGCCAACAGTACCTACTTCTGCCATTGGTCACTCTTTGGTCCCTACGGTACTATTTTGTAAAATTATAACGAAATATTACATGCAAATATTAGAAGTAACGCATTCACGTCAATCTCAATTATATCAGTTCCGACCTCACTGAGAGAAAAATCCTTGTCCTCTACAAAATCAGTCGACAAGTGCTGCTTATTTTAAGAATCATTCGAAAATATTTTACTTGCAAAATGCGTATTTCTTAGGGTTAAGGCAGGTGGTATGTATTTTCAACATTGGGCTTTAAACGTTCAATAGTTACGTAAGGTTTTAAAAAACAAGAATTAAATAATTCTGTTTAAGGCTAAGAGTTACGCTATAACTATTTTCAAAATAGGCCCATATCGTTTCGTGTATCAACAATAACAGGTCATTCATTCTAATTTCACATTTTAAAGTTCAAGTTAAAAAATTTTAGTTGGAAAACGTGGATTGAAACAAGTGTGGGAGACTTAGACATAGTAGCAAGATGCACAGATCACGGACGCCAGGTCGTCATGGCGGCTAAATATTTTATGGTGGTTCCTAATATTTTTGGTTTCTCAGTATGGAACTTGCTTCATGTCAAACTTCTGGAGACTAGATATATGACGTGGTCCCTAGAGTTTTGGTAATCTTGTGCACCCCAGAGATAGATCCTAAAGGGAAATATCATGCGGTTATGGTCGAAATGAAGTGGCTGAGGATGGATTTGAGTGACAAACTGGTTTGTCCTTGATAATAATTAACTTCGATTTCCATTACATGGCCTGGAAAATTTCTTGGCCACCCTAACGACTATCATCAGCCTTACAACAGAAGAACTGTGCCCCAGGAATGTAGTTGTTTCTCTAGTTTAAAAAATATTTCTGTTCTTCAATTTCTGTATTTTAGAATTTTATAAAAAAATGGCTTTTCTGAACATGCTTTCAGAAATGGTCTTAATAAAAGACATGCTAGCAATTGACAGTTATATGCATCAATACATGAACGACCAGGCCTGCAAATTATTTCTGGTTATTTAGCACATGAAACTGAGCGGTCATTTTCAAACTTAAGCAGCATCATAACCTCAGGAAAAATCCAGAAATATTAACTGCGTTAGGGGATGGTTGTTCTTACGTTAACGTGCACTTGACAATTTATATGAATAGATTTTAATTTGATTACAATCCATATTAAAAAGTTTTGAATTTTATTCTCAATTTTACAACACAGTCTACGGTCTACTTATACTTTCATTTGTCAGAATAAGTCGGTTGAATTGGATTAGTCATGTTAATACGTACAATGGATGGGAAAAGAAAATTAAGTCAGCTACTTAACAGTAATTCTCAAGGAAGTCAAATATGAAGACGACCAAAAAACAGATGGTAGAATTATGTACAAAGACATATTAAATGCAAAATTAAAAACTGGAAAGCGAAGTCAGAAGACAGAGCTGCCTAGGAGACGTCCATTAAGGAGGGGAAGGTCCTCATCCAAGAAGAAGTCTACATGTAAGTCTAAATAGTACAATGGCAGGTACCAAGATTACTGTCTGACGCAGTGTAACGGCATGTGGTATGGGACATAACACCAACGTTTCGGAAGCACCTGCTGCCTTTATCTGCAGGATATTATATTATGGAAATGAAGGCAAAAGAGTATACCTAAACACTGGTACCGGTTTAACAGACTACGTGACCTTACGCCCCCGAAGACTGTGTTTTATTATTCCCTGCCGAGAAAAATTCAAAGCTCTCAATGTCACTTATATTTGAACGTCGGGACAGTAGGTACGGAAGGTTTTGTTACATAAATTTTCTTCTATATTGTTTTGTTTTCGGGATCTCAGCAAAATATGAAACAGGCCCATATTCAATATTCGAAACGCACATATTTATGTCCAGTTCTTGAAGTTCCTGACCTTATACTCTATTGCAGACCTATTTGGCCGTGACAATATTCAGGTGGCTAGGTGTCAGCCTTTTGCCGCGGAAGCATGGTTTCAATACCAGGTCTGTGTATGTGGGATTTATGTTGGGCAGAGGGTCACTGAAACGGGGTTTACACCAAGTTCCTCGGTTTTAACCTGTCAGTGTCACTTCGTCAAATGCTCCATGATTATATTTACTTCTAATACCGCCGGGTTCATAGAGCTAACCTTAGTACCTGATAACGTAATTAATAAAATACTTTCACTCTATCTCACAGATAAAAATTAAGAGAAAGAGAGAGATAGACAGACAGACACAGAAGTATTCTATTTAACCAAGTTGTCGTTTTTAAAGATTATATAAGGTCGGTGGCAGGTGAATGAAAAATGAGTAAAAAGCATTAGTTGAAAGATGCTGACGTGGCAGTACTGAAGTCCTCGGAGAAAATACTGTCCCAGTGCAATTCGGCTTACTACAAATCTCACATGAATGTCTTTCGGTCGAACTTTGTGTCTCCGCAACGAAAGGCCTGCGATTAACCGCCCGAGCAATGGCAAGGCCGATTAGAATTAGAGATAAGAAGAGACAAGATTAGAATGAATACCGACCTTGGATCTGAAACTGGAATCAGTCGAACTAAACCAAACGTAACACCGTCAATTTCAGTGGTCATTGGTGTGAGAAAGAAGTGCCTGTTAGATTTAATAGCACAATTTTAAGAACATATATTTAGAAGGGCAGCGCATCTGCGCACCATTAAAATCGTTTTACATTGAACGAGCATGTGCAGAAGGTGGAAGTAAAGGTAAAGATAAAGGTTGTTCCTATGCATGCCTTGAAGGCGCATACAGCGATAAGAGGTATACCTCAACTCAATCTTACTGTACGTGCTAGATGCAGTTTAGTGGTCAACATCAGGCTCCGGCCGCTTTAACCCGAAAAATAACGTATTAAATAAGAAGCAGCTTGCGATCTACAGCCGTTCTGGATAACTTAGCGAAGAAAAAAATTTCATGTCTGTGCTGAGATTCGAACCATGAATCGCCCAGAACATAACCCAGCATTATACTGACTTCGATACCCTAGCTCTAACTATATGGAGAACAGCGATACCTTTCGGAACTGTGAAAAGTTTGGTGTGAAATAGTTACATGAAACCTGATGATTTTAAATTCTAAGCTCCCTCTGTCACAGTCAGATTAACTGAAGAACTAAATAATTGACAAAATGCCAAAAGTGTTCAATTTAATACAATACTTAACTTAGTATTGTAACCTGAATCAGTTAATTCAGTTTACTTAACCAGTACCGACTTTCTTCATATAGGCTTACTTAGTACATAAGTTAACATTTTCATACTTTTTCATGCCCCTCTGCTTTCAAATACACTTTTTCATAATTCTCCGCTAAAATCCTAAATGCGTGTACTTTTCCTCTCTACGTTCATACTCAAGCTGTTCATATCACAATCTATAATTTACTCGTAAATTAAGCTTTCTGTCCATTTACAGACAGGGCTTTTTGCAATTTACATCTTCACCTGTGACATTTTCATTATTTTACTACTACCACACTCACTTTATGTACTTCATTTTTAGTATATAACTAACTAAACCCATGGAACAGCTTGTTTTTTAGAAGCTGGTAATTAAACAGCTACTTAAGAATTTTCCCGCTTTTATTGTACCTTGTTGTTCATTAACGCCCTTACAAAAGCCAGAGCACTTAATTTACATTATTACCGCCACCCAGAGGCAGATTGCTTCACACAGTCACCCTATCATCTACTCCGCCTGCCGAGTTAGGTTTCACTGTTTGCACAACCTTCTGTAGCAACATCCCTTACAATTCTGTGTCGCAATTACTGTGACCAACAGTGTACTTGCCGACCGGGGATGCTCATCTGTTTAGTACAGCACAATGTAATGACTTTATTGGATTTCGTCCTGCAACCTTTACTGAAGGAACAGCTTCAGATGACAAAATCTTCTGCCGTCCCTTTTTATACTTAGTTGTTTTACGTGTAGTGTAAGAAGTCGGCTTCATGAAATACAGCCTCTTTTGATTTAATGTCAAAATTACTCTCCTAGTACAATTTATGTCCGTACACGTAAACGGTGCTCTGGAAACAGAATCACAGAATTCTAACCATAAAACGCAAAACGGTAATATCTATAAATATTCACAATCACAATCAAATCACTTGTGTGTAGTTTTAATTATGTGCAAACTATTTTCGAACTAAACCCTGGTCATCAACAGGCCATAACACGAGAACTTGAAACATGTACAGAAATGACAAGCATAAGTACTTAAGACTCTGTTTAATGTGTGCTCCGGAGTGATAATGCAATTTAATCCTACACTTCATACCAACGCACTCTAAACGTAATTAAAACATTATATTGATATTTTCCCTTTCGAGGATCGGTTAGGTGTACGTTCAGAACTGTGTTTAACCAATCAGCACACAAGTTCGGACATGTAGGTGTAGCGTCTATTTCTTTGCTTGATTCTAAAATTGCAAAGCTTATAAAAAAATCGAAATGAATATAAACTTTTATTCGAAAAAAATTCTCTTTGGAATATTTAGTGAGTTACGATGAAGATGCGCACAGAATAGCATAAAGATCGTCATGCTAAAATGTCCGCTATTGGTATTAAATTATAAGCAAACTTAAAATAACCTTGCAGTTTTTCATACAATGATATGATATTAAATATTATGAAAATTCGTTGAGCGGTTCTAGGGTTGTTACATGTATACACACGGAAGGAAGGATAGACAGAGAGCAGACAAAGGAATAGAGTGATTTTAATAGGCACTCATTAGGATGCGAAAGCATCTGAACGTGTAGCCATTAAAACAGACACAAAATTAAATTAGAGGTAATAAAAGGAAGTACAGATTGTGTTCACATCCGCAGTGGTGTATATAAAACAACCCATACCTAAGAGGGAGAGAACTAATGCTTTAGTAATTTTAGATAGAATAAAATTCTCTATTACACTTACTGGAATGAAACAATAGATTATTAGAAGTGAGAGTGAAGTTTAGCAGAGGATATTTAATAAAAATCCTTAGCCTCCAGATTACAGAAACGAAGGAAGTAAGGAAAATTTTACAAGCATTTGCAAAGACCTATACGCGCGCGCATGTTCTACAGGTCGTTTGGAGGAAAAAAGTCAAATAAACTATAGTTCATTTCGACACCGTTATAAAGGGATGCGCTAGTGAAGCGAGCTAGCACTGCTGTCATTTGATCGAATTCCTGCTTGTACACTGTCTCTGCTGCTGACTGCTTTGTGTGGCTGTGTTGACTTTAGTACGACAGGGCAGTCAAAATGCGTAACACTTTTACGAATGAAGAGTTCTCATGCCTACATGCATTTCGTATACTGTTTCAGCAATGGACATGGTAGACCCTCTGTTGTGGAATAATGGCAACGACATGCACATCGCAAAACATTTGAGTACGTATCCACTGGTTCCTTCCAAAGAGCGCCTGCAGAACGTGAACAAAGACGTGGAGAAGGTGAAGTTTTGACAACAGTGCAACGTAGCCCATGTATGGGCAGAATTTCCAAGACGAGTAGTGTAGACACACACAGGTATGGAGAATTTTATGCCATTGTGGTTTCTGTCTATCACCTGCAAAGTGTGGAACACCTTTTACCAGGAGATCACTTCAACTGTGTAAAATTTTGCGAATGGCTGTAACTAAGGCTACAAATTCAGCCTGACATTCTGTTTACGGATGAGCCTCATTTTATTTGGGATGGTATTACAAACACAAAGAATTCGCAATCTTGTAAACAGGAAATCTAAACCTTGTAACACGATAAATTTTCAACAGTGATTTTTAGTTAATTTGTGGTGTGGAGTATTAGGCAACAAACTGACTGACTGGACACATGTTATCCAGGGATGTTACCCGCCCCGTATTCTGAATTTTTGGGGGGAAAAAGAATTACCTCTCTATTTAGAGGACATGCCTCTGGCAACACGGAGGCGAATGTGCCTAAAAAATGAGAGGGCAACTCCACATTTCGGGAGACAGAAAATGGAATTTTTTAACAAAATTCTGAAGGAAGATGGATTGGAACAAATGGATCGATGGCCCTCTCTGTCACTCAACTTGAACCCACATTTCTTTCTGTGGGGTTGCATGAAAGGGAGAGTGTATCATGGTTATATGCAAGAAGGAAGTTTGACCACTACGTCGCGAAACATTCGTTATATATAGACTCTTTACTTTGTAGCCATGCTATCATATGCGGCAGTGTAGGCATAGCTCCACTCTCCACTCTTTTTTAACATAAAGCCTAATACTTACTCTATTTACCACCAGCGACAACATTCAGAAATTCTGTGTTCTACCCACAATGCATTTATGTGTTTTGCGTGAATCTCCGAAGAAATAGCAGTTTTTCTCTATACAGAATTAACTTATCGGTTTTTATAACTGAGGCAGAGAATGTTTACTGCGCGGTACGACTGGGTCTTTAAATCAAACAGATACAGTTTGGACCTTAAAGAGTTAATCTTGACACTAGAGGGAGATGAGTGGATTGCTTCATGTCCCGAATGCTTAACGCCCTGTGCAAACCTCCCCGACATATATTGAATAGCAGGCTGGGTGGACCGCCTAACTCAGGGCTGACGAACCTAATGCACGCGGTAAGATTTCCTTGGCATGTGGCATTCACTGCTGTCCCATTTTTTTTTTATATATTTTGCCCGACCAGCTTCTCTGTCTTGTGAAGAATATGTGTGTGTGTTTGTGTGTGTGTGTGTATATATATATATATATATATATATATACACATACATACATACATCTGACTGCGTAGAGATTGTGTATAAATTACCGTTGCTACCAAATAATAGTGCGAAAAGTATTTTTACACAAATCGGGAGCGGTGCGAAGGGTTTACTGGATATTTATCGTTGGGATGCCGGCCTGCCGGTGACCGAGTGAGCACAAGACATTGGACAAAAAATATTTTACAATCTTCTTATTAAACAGGAAGTAGTAGCAGCCCCAGTTGTCTTCAAATTTTCTTCCATATCGCATTTCTCGAGGAGGACTTTATTAGAAATATAATAATTATACTCTGCATTAATTATACTATATAATAGTAATATGCAGTATTATTATTATTATTATTATTATTATTATTATTATGGAAGGCTCCATGGCCTGATTTTGCTCTTTCAAAATCCCACCGTTTCGTGTAGAATTTCTTCAAAATTTGTAGACAGTTTGGGCACGCGCCCCCAAGAAAAGTTCCCCAGCTCTGGCCTAGCCGATCCGGACGCTTTGGAAAAGAGAAAAATTCTCTTTCTCTTGCTCCAGCCGGGATTCGAACTTTGTTTCATCCAACCAGTGGAAAAATTTGGAATTTCATCAGATAAGTCCTATGGGGGTTTACTGGATGTTATGTTTTGGTGTTTGCTTGACCTAGTGTTTGCTCTGCGAACTATACGCTCATAACTTATAAACTGTAACTTCAAAAATATGATTACTTTTTTTCCTACACGATGATCTGGATATGAAACATGGCTAAAACTTTTTTTCTGAGAAATAACACAAATGGAAAACACTAAACAAATCTATAAGAAGAATATGTAAATATAAGAGGGGTTAATTGAGCGTGTGATAGAAATGTATAATTCACGCAATAAACGGGGATGATTTCCCTAATAACTGGTTTTAATAAAGATAACTTAAATGATTGGATATATTTACTACAAGGTAAGTACTGAAGTCACAGCACATATTCAAAGAAATCCATCATAGTACACAGTTTGTCATTGATAACATCTGAATTGATTGCATTTCCAGCATGTTGGGACTGTTTATGACTATAGTAATAAGGAGGTAATTTTGGGTTCACAGAATAAATGACACAAAATTTTACTATCGTGGTATATTAAAGTTTATTTTAATATGATATAGGCCTAGACGAAAGAGAAATCAATTTTAAATTCACACAAAAGTAATTTCCTGGTTTGTGCTATTACCCTAACAGCGTTTCGGTAGCTGAATTCAGGGTTTAGCATAGAGATTGGCTTGGGAACCTGACGGGAGTATATGAACGGAAAATGTCTCGGAAATCGGTCAACTGGAAGATCAAAATGAGGGCAAGAGCACTTATTAATTCAAAACTTCAGAAAGTAATTTTCGTTGAAGACTTGGTGTACGGTTTATAATTGTTGCTTTTCTGTTAAAGATGGTAAGCTTACACCAGAGTGTCGGTCACTTGTCTTCTCTTAATTCTGCTCCGAAGTGACACATTGTTCAATTATTTCATTGGCTGCTTAATTCGCTGCAATGTTTGCAGAAATTACACAGCTAGCCGGTGCAGTAACTGTCGTCCGGCTGGAAGAGGGGATGAGAATAAGGTTTTCTTTTTTGTACACCATTCAGATCGGCTTTGGGGCGCATGTCATCTCCCATGTTGTGGGTACAGGGATTACTTCCCTATTGAGAATGAAAGCACTTTGGAATGTTACACCACCCGTCCAGACCGGTCCTGGGGCCCACCCAGCGTCATATAAAATGGGTAACATCTCTGTCCGGGGGTAAAGCGGCCGAGGCGTGGCGTTGACCACCTACCCCGTCTAGCACCAAGGTTAAAGAAGAGTAGAGCTATACATCTGCTCCTCCTTTGGGCCTTCATGGTCTCTTCTAGGGTAAATTTGCCTTTTTAACAATGTAGACTGTTAATTAGTTCCAGTAAATTTTATGTTTTGTTGACCGTGCATCTCGATGCAATCGTGTAAAGAAAAACCAACTTGATTCACAACTTATTCTTAGTATATTTCGTCAAACTTTACATGTTTAGGGCGTATCAGTTCCAATCCATCCAGGACAACAGACAGTCATCTAAAATGAAAAATAAGGACCAAACGTTGTATACATACGGTTGTACCTCCTGATGATTGGCTTAGATACGCCCGAAATATGTAGAGGTTGACGAAATATACTAAGAGTAAGTTGTGCATCAAGTTGGTTTTTCTTTACACGATTAGTTCTGGCAGTTTCGAAGGGTTTTAGTGCCTTGGTCTTTACCGTCAAAAGTACAACCCTTCGAAACGTCAACTACTACTTAAATGTTGATACTGCCTAATATTTCAGAATACTTGAAACGTGAATTGACCCCCCACCTCATGTAGATTGCCGAGGTCCTAGAAAGAGTAGATCTATACCTCTACTCACCCTACGGGTGTTCGTGGCCTACAAAAAAGGGTGAAAACCTACATACATCTTCAACGTAATAGACATAAGTTCAACAGTGAATAAAAAGTGCTTTCTAACCTCGTCGTCACAACTTTACTAGTAAACAATCCTTGTTTACGATACTGACTACAGGTTGCGGCTGTTTAGGAAGACCAGTTACTGACTAACCCTTGGAGAAACGTTCAGATATGTAACTGGTCTTATAAACACGGAGGATTATTTACTAACAGTTCAGCAGTTTCGGTGATGAATTTCTCTACCGTTTTTACAAGTTCACTTCACACATTCTGTTAAAAGAAGGCATAGATATCGGACGAACCGACTGTTTTTGTCTTTTCAGCCTCATTTAATGCACATAACTGATGTCTGCGCAATAGTGACGTGACTACAAAGACATATTTTAAGTGCTTTACAATGAAGTGATATAGTTTTATTTACCCAAGGTGCTAAGTACCCTAACCCTATATTGCTAATTTTATCCCTGTATTAGAATGAGGCGAGGGCAGGTGGGGAATTCTGTAGATCCTTCGACTCTACAACGCTAGTTACTATTCACTATCCTCTGTAGAGTGTATTGAGGTTTCTCGCATTTATTTTTACTTCATACTCTACAACAATTATAGATACTATATTCCTGTATTCTGTCGCAATGTCGTGTAGTGTGCTACTGATTTTAACCACATTTCACTTTACGCAACTGATGTAATTTTTAAAATGTTTAGGTCCGTTCGCACAGCGACTATTAGCTTCGTCATATGTGTATGGAACACACTGACTCCCACTAAATGGATTTTCGGGGAATTATATATTGAATAACTCTCACTAAAGTTTGTTGACACATTCAGATTTTGATTTTAATTACGGTAAAAATAATATATTTCACGAAGACCTAAGTACATTTATCCTATCAAGTCGCCGTTTACAACTCGAAATCAGTTTCCGAGACAAGCAGCAAAGAAAATAAAAGAACTGTAATCCTTTGCTATTGTACGGATAAAACATGCCCCTCGCTAAAACAAAGAGAGTCTTTATCGATTGCAGCTAGAGCGAGAGAGAAGGGGTTTTTTAACGAACCTGTCAGTTGCTAAGATTACACTATATCGGTGGAAGATGACGTAGCTATGTGTTTAGGACATTGATGGAACGATACTGGCTTTAGAACCGTTGCTAAGATAAGGACGAAACATTTCTCGCGCGAAACACAAAATAAAGGCATCATTGACGGTAAATTTTTACATAAGAAGATGATAAATATTACATTGCGTGTTGCGTGAAATTTGGAAATGTGTGTTTGTGAGGCTCGTATTTTCGATGTTTCTGTCAATATTGTTCGTGAACTGAGAATTTAGAGGAAATAAGAGAGCGAACGCGCAATGCTGCGAGATTTGAGGATCTCACAGCGGTGTTAATGAACATTAAAATACTGTTGGGCGTTACGCCGTTCCAGCTGTAAATAATTGCGGGACCGTAGTGTCTTCAACATGCCAGAACTTGAATTTTCACTTCCCATCACGTTTCCCTAAAATTAACTGATACACAGAATAAGAATTTAATAGTACTACTATACCGAGAAAATGACATGGGGATTGTATTTCTATAAATAAGTGTTATTTAAAAACTTGAGCGTCTAGGGAATAATTACGCATTAAGTGTTTTCAGTTATAATAAAATTTAATCCGGATTATAATACAGATTATTATTTTTCGTCTTCTTCAACGAGTTTATAAAAGGTTATGTAATATTACAACATAAAAATTTTTCAAACTTTAGAGTTGTTAATATTTATTCATATTCCTTATGACCCAGGTTTGAATCCCCGTCTATATGCAAACACAGAAACACTGCGGATTATGACGGCTCTTCTTCCAGCGTTGCCGCATTTCAAGCTGCAAAACAACGGCACAGCTATAGCTTTATGTTACACGCTGCCCAGAAAAGGGTTGGTTCAGAGGATTGTGACAGGTGGGGTAGTAAAAGGATAGACTAATAGGTGGCACAATGAAGTACACAGCGCCGCGCGTCGTATCCTGAAGGGATATACCCCCTGTGGTTGCTACAAATGGGCTGTTCGACTCTTACACCCCTCTCGGCAACAAGCCCCCAATTTTTATACTGATGCAGCCTGCACAGTTCTACCAACCATCTTGCGTATTCCACAATCGCCACTTTACGTATTTTGGGTCTGACTGTGACGGCGCTGTTCTGTAAAAAGGCCTACGACAAACCGCCTAAGGCTGGCACGACCCAGATCAGATTCCATGATGTTCTCAACGTTCTTTCTCGGTGTAATGTTCACTAAGTTAGCAAACATGAATGCTGGAATCTTTGTCATTATCCTTACTGGTGCAGCCTTCACAGTTCTGCCAACTCCTTGCATTTTAACGATAAGATAGGCCCTTTTCCCCCATATATTATCCTCATTGCAGCGTTCTATAGACACCACACATACTATGTGATGTTACTGACACAGCTGTCATATTATTGTCTTGATACGGGATATTTTTTTTAGGTGCGTATTAATGTCTAACAAGTTGAAGTTTAGGAATCCTTGAGTAATATTTATAGAGTTCATTAACACTAAAGTAATGTTTTATTGAACCTCTCGAAACGTAGTTGTAACATGAAATGTGCAGTTGTGAAGGAGGGGTGAGAGACACGACTAAGAGAATATGCACTAAGGCCTTGTTTTAAGTCCTTGTTGTGTTCTTGAAAAAAGTGAGTGTAAATAAAAAGCATGAATAAAAAATTACATTCTCACAAGAAAACAAGACATAAATTAATGAAACTAAACTAAACAAAATGTTTTAAACTAAAATCAATAGATCGTAAATTAATAGATGGTGTAAAGAGGTATAGGGCGTTTAAAGCAGAACGGCTTTAAAAAGGGCGTAAAACAAGGCCTTCGTATACAGCGTTTTGATAGGAGCAATTCATAATCGGCTGGCTGAAAAGCTAAGATGAGAGAATATTATCTCATCTTAGCTTTTCAGTTACGGAAATAAAGTTCAATATTCAGGTTATGACACTGTGCAGTGGTAGATGAGTACCAGCGTTTCGTAGGAAAACATTGCCTCTATCTTCATCAAAATAGTCGATATCCACATATCATATTACAAGGTGAAACTCCAAAAATCATGAAATTTATGATGACTTTTTAGGAAATAAGCTGTGGTGCTGAAAGTAGATTTGATTTTTTTTTATTGTTACATCGTGCATGTTGTCGAGTTACTCAATTATTACACCAACCACTGCACATATATAAAATGTATAAAATTTACACATTAAAACATTAAAAACGCTCCGACATGTTTCGGTCCTAAGACCATCATCAG
>Ga0123352_10002301_pt1 | contig 26444 bp, 19 predicted proteins | sample TergutLab28metaG_FD_89700 | JGI IMG/M metagenome (GOLD analysis project Ga0123352, IMG submission 89700) | Labiotermes labralis P1 segment gut microbial communities from Petit-Saut dam, French Guiana - Lab288 P1 | ecosystem: Host-associated > Arthropoda: Insects > Digestive system > Gut ... | reverse complement strand
TTTTTTGTTGTGGGAGTACATCAAGAAGGGATTTGTTTTTAGTTTTTTTTTAAGAGGGGAAGTCTTCTCGCATCTTTTTTTTTTTTGGGTTGTTTGGTTCCTCACCCCCCCCCCCCCCCCCCCCCCCCCTTCTGCTTTTTGTTTCTTACAGTGTGAGAGAGTTCTGTTATAGTTATTTATGTACTGCAGTACAGTATCACTAATTTCTCTGCTATTTGACAGTTACACATATCTCAACAACTAAATGTTTTAAGTTGTATGTTGTGTAATGTTTCTGACTTTCCTTTTGTCAAAGAATTACACTGTGGAGTGCTTATGCATTAATTTATTTTCTTTTTGTGTAATAGAGGAGTAAATATTTTAGAGGTGTTACGGTTTTTGTTGTGCAACACCAAGATCCTCTTAACAGAAAAAATCGGCACAATGATTCCCCTGATTTCATCGTTAAAAATAGTGTAGAAAATTAGGGAAATTACATGATTGAACGTAATAGCATTTAATATGGTTACAACTGTATTTTATTTGCAGAACCAAATACACCTGGTAAATTCATTGTGTGGTTTCGGAATGAGACAACATTACTGGTACTGTGGCAGCCTCCATATCCTGCAGGCATATACACACACTACAAAGTATCTATTGATCCAATGGATGCAGTGGATAGTACACTGTATGTTGAGAAGGAAGGAGAGCCTCCAGGTCCTGCCCAAGCTGCATTCAAAGGCCTTATACCAGGTAAGACAACTACAGCTAGTGTTGCTGACAGTGATTTTTAATGTGAGAGAGACACAATTTTGAGTTCAGAAGCATGCATGAAATGGCCACCACTTTGCAATTAATACAGTTTAAATCTTGGTGTAACATAATTGTGTGGGTGATGAAATCATATTTGTTAAAATTCAATTTTATTATACTGAAACAGGTTAAAATTTTAGAATGATTGTTACATACATGTAAAAAAACGAAAAAGACAGACTTTCCATGTATATTTTGTAAAGAAGACTGAAACTTATACTGAGCATCCTGTTTTCAGTGATTTTTCTTGGCATGATCTTGGAAGAGTTCACTCCTATCCAGTATGTGGTCAGTAATGTGTCTTTTGGTCATTAAGAAGCACTGAAAACTTAGCCTCATGTTGGAAATCTGTGGAGCTGATTGATTATGTGAAGGATTGGGCTTACTGACACAGCAACGGTCCATTCACTGGAACGTTGTTCTTAGAATGTCTATCCATAAACCACCTGTAGCCTATACAGCTGTGTCCACTACTCCATTACTTTGTTTGTGGTATGATTTTTTTCCTCTGCAGTCATACTGCATTGGAATCAGTGCTCTTCTTGATTTTCTATCTATCTTTCAGAACTGTAGACAGTTTTGATAAGGTCATTCACTATCGGTTAAATTGAAATGCTGGCTGATTGTGATGGGATGTTGTGTTGTTCGACACAGATTAACCAATGTATTTGTGTGTTGTCTACTTCAATGAAACTGGAACACATGCCACTTCATCACTTTGAAACACAGTTTCAGTTTTCAATTTTGATTGTACAGCTAAGTCATCAAATCGACCAGTATAAATGTGTCTTTAAGTGTTACTACCAGTGTGGCTGATACTCGTGGACTGCAGTTGCTACAAGGAATAGGGTTTTCATTTACTCTATTATTCATGGTATTTCTCCCACAAATTGTAGTGGGTTGCTTGCACCATTGTGTGCTTTCTTGTAGTTTAGTGCAATGAGCATACCTATACCATCCTACATAACACCTTTTCTTTCCCATATCTCTTGTTTTGCACATGAAGTGGCAGATTCTGTAAAGTGTGCGTTGTAATGTTCAAGGATATTATTTTCACATGGAGATATATGGTAAATTGGTGGCACCCAAATAATTACATTACAGGGATTTAATTATTCTGGTGTTATTTAAAATGAGACTTTCCTGCATAACTGGAATAGCATAGTTTTGAGGCACATTTATAGTGTTACATGGTTTCAGTGGTAGGACAACAGATTTGCTTAATGTATTTACTGCCATGGCTCCAACCTAGGATTTAACCTGCTTGGCCAGCCATTTTTTCAGAATAAATGTTTATATGTAAACTTACTACATTCAGAATGGAATGGAAGGTAGAAAGTGAAAAATAATCTGTGCAGTTGCACTTCTTCAAACACAGACAAGCTGTGTGTAAAGTTTCTATATTAGTGACTGACTTGTATGAGAAAATTAGATTTCTTTGTGCATTTGGCAACAACCTCTGACTGGATGGAAATGATACTGGCATGCAGTAAACATGGTTCATGAGATGGTGGGATTGGTAGGGATGTGTTTAAGTTATGTCATGTGTAGGATGCTGAAGATATTTACAAAAATAAAGAAGGAAGAAAATATGGGAAACAATAAAGAAAATAAAATCGCTGCTCTCATCTTTTTGCTATATTCACTAAGTTATTTGCACACAAAACTAGCATGTTTCACAGTACTAAATAGCAATAGACAAGAGATGGTGCTTCATATTTCCCTGTCAGTATATGTTGGTTCATATTTTGTTGGGAGGATACAAAGGATAACCACTGGTTTGCTGTTCTGTATCTGTTATTTGCTTAGACAAGACTCCACAAAACCTCCTCGTCAACACACTAAACAACATCACAGAACAGCATATATTATATAACACCAAACCGTGGGAATGATGATACTCCACAGAAAGAAAACTGGACGGCATATTTATCCTAGTTGTTGCCAAGCATACAAGCATACTAAAAGAAAAATGACAATACAACATAAGTAGGAAACCATTTTAATTGTAGCTTTAATTTAACCTAATTGTTATCTAATTTTAGCAACAACAGTTTGTGTAACATTGAGGTTGCCCATTTCTGACTTCGCATAAACACATGTACTCCTGCCCTAACTGCATTAAATCAAAAAATAATAAACTGAAAATGGTATTCCCATCAGAAGTAAGGGGTATGCATAATAGAACGCAGCCAGCCAAAGGGTGTTAAAATGGAAAGCGAATGGAAATTAAGAAGTAGTGTGTTAAAACAAAGTGTCATAAAACAAAGGGTGTAAAACATGGGCTGGGTGTAATGGAGTTGTATGCTACTGCAGATGTGAACTAAATTTGAGTGGCTCTGAAGTGCTGCTCAGTTGAACCAGATTGTAACAGATGTAAAAGTAATTAATGGGGTCAAGAAACAATAAGTATGGTGCGTGTAGATGGCATGATACACATGAATTTGTGAGACGGGTAGTAATACCTGTAATAGATCTTGAAAAAACATGCTGGTTTTTAAGACAGTTTCTTTTTTGTGGAATGTAAATGCATGGAGCCTGTGCAGAATTTTTAATTGTGCTTAAAGTTTGACAGCTATGACTGAAAAATAGTCAGAGTTAGGGATGTTTAGAACATACCTTTAAGTTACATGTAAAGTATTGTTTTGAAGTCAGTAATTGCAAACATGTGACTGTGAAACACTGATGTTACTTCTGACAAATTTAGCTGAAGTCGATACTACATTAAAAGTTTTCCCAAGAGGACGGTGAAGTGGTGGTTGTGTCAGCAATGGGCATGTTGGTAGTATAGCTGGCTACAGCAGTTTTGGTGGTGGTGTTGGAGGTTGTGGACATCGTGGGGGTAGTGGAAGCTGCAGCAGCAACATGGTGGGGCAGTGAAGGGGCGATGGTAGTGGGGACTAGACTATTATGAACGTCAGTTGGTAGTCTTTTGGGTTATTACACTGTGTAGGATCGTAAGTTTAGTTTGATATTTCGGAAGAAATTGCTACCTCCATCTTCTGAGTAAATGCTAAAGTTACTGGGAAAAGGAAATTGGTCTTTTATGTAGAAAGGTTGCGGCCTTCACCCTGAAGGTTGAGGTAGCGTGTTTCTCCAAAATGTTTGAACCTACTTATGATGCTGCATACTGTAACACCTCACAAGACTGTCATTTGTGATGCCCACTTGGAAAGCTTCTAAACTTTTATCTTGAACTTTCCAATCATTCAAAAAATTTTTCATCATTTTCTTTCTTTCTTCCCTTTTTTTTTTTATTATTTTTTAATTATTTTATTGGAAGTGTGTTTCACAGCACATTACTAAGATTTGTACTTCTTTCAGGCCGTGCTTACAACATTTCAGTACAAACGTTAAGTGAAGATGAAATATCAGCACCTACAACAGCTCAGTACCGAACAGTACCCCTTCGTCCACTAAATGTAACTTTTGACAAGAGCTCAATCACCTCAAATTCATTCAGAGTGCATTGGGACCCCCCCAAAGGAACCAGGTAGCATATAATTTCTCTTTTTTTACATACTAGCTCCATCTAGACACTTAAAATATAAATATAATATGCTTGAACTGGTCAGAATATAAGTTTGCAGTGTATATATTTTGGATTCTTTATTTTTAGCTGTAATAAGGATTGCCCAGATTTAATTGTTCTGCTGTCTCATTAATTCCACATAGTCTCTGCTACAGTTGAGGCGTTTTTTTGTTGTGGGTTGAGCTTCTCTGTTCCCCATTGATAGAATTATTTGTCCTGTCTTACAAACCATCATGTCACATCTGCACCTTGTGATTGTTCTTCAATGCCTTAATCAAATGACAATCCCTGAGGCTGTGTGTGAGATGTTCCAAAATTCTTAATATCTGAATTGCCATATTTACCCAAATATAAGACAGCCCTGCACATAAGACATCTATTCAAAATCTTCACTTCCCAGGAAAATACATGTATGGACTGTGTTTACTTTGTGCAAAGGGAACTTCCATTTTTCATGTGATGAATTAGGGAAAAATTCCTGCCTCAAATAGGGGTAAACGCAGCATATGTCATGCAAACTTATTTTCTGACCAACTCTTATATGGGTGTATTACAGCTTTTGAGAAGAGGCCTGGTAGTTTAATATGAAGACTGTGGGCTCCAATTTCAAAGGTCTTAGGTGTCAAAATGTCTGAATTATTTGCAAATTTTTATGCATGCTTCTGTATTCCTCACCTTTTTGGAAGTCAAAATTGGTTCTTGCAGTATTTTGACCATCAGACCTCCACTGTTCTTCAGAATCTATGTTAAGCTGTACATACCTATTATTGGCCTTAATCCACATCACTTTGTTTAAGTGGAATTCCAACTTATGGTAAGAAGTATTGTGTTAACCATATATTTTACTTGTCTTGTGGGCCAGCCCAGTCAGAGAAGCCATTAAAGCTGTGACAATTCAGTTATTTGTGTTACTTGGCAGATTCCATCTTGTCCTATAACTGAAGTAGTAGGTGCAGGATTGTATAATGACTAATGTAGTAACTGCATCATTCACATTCTATTTGTTTACCATGTTTAAACAAGGAAAGAGGTAACAGGGAGACTGGCACAAATATTTGAACATTTTTTGTCTTTGTAATCACATACTTTTCAAATTTCCATTCCACAGCGAATTTGACAAGTATCAGGTTTCGATCAGTGTCCGTCGTCAAGCTCCAGTAAGTCGCATGCGTGGAGAGCCAACAGTGTGGGAGTTCAGAGACAACCTGGAGCCAGGCCGTAGCTATCAAGTGGTTGTGAAGACTGTGTCTGGCAAAGTGACCAGTTGGCCAGCCACAGGAAATGTGACACTCAGTAAGTATTCAGTTAAAGAAACCAAACTGTCAAAACAAACACTCTCCTCCCAAAGAAGTTGAAATTTGTAAATTGTTCACATACTTCATTTTATCCAAGTAACAGTGATTTTATCAGCGGGACTAACGCAGGGTGCTGCACTTTTCAGCCATGTTATTCAATATTGCTTTAAACACGATCCTAGAATTAATCGTAGAAAGAGGAAGTATTGTTTACAAATCCAAACAACTTTGTCCTTATGCCGATCCTTTTTTGTTTTTTTATTTATTTTATTTTATTTTATTTTATACATTCATGGGTCCGTGCATTGTGAATCAAATTAAATAAGTAACCAAGAAGATACAACTGTATTCAGTTCATTACATATCTGTAGACAGCTCTACATGTTTCGTGTGTTGACACCCATCATCAGGAGCTCGTATATCTGTAATACAGCTTCTGGCACTGGTCAACCGTGTCTGCTACCATCCACTCTCATTGTTGAGTTCCAACTCAACAACGAGAGCAGATGGTAGCAGACCCGGTTCAGCCTAGAAATGGGTAGGTAATTTGGTTGAACGTGCACTTCAGAATTCAGTCTCTGTGATGGAGGGTTAAATCAATGAAAGTAAGTGAACAACAAATATGAATGTCAACTTTTTTATGAAACAGTGTGATGGTGACTATGAAGATTGTTTTCTTGTAGGGTGTGACACTGTTCGTGTTTTGGGTATGTACCAACATTTTACAAGCTGTTTTACTAAGTTTCACATGTTACAACAAAGAAAAAAGGAATCTTCAAAAGGTTTATGTTTAAATCTCTGTCTGGCTGTTGTTTTTGTCAATTGTATGAACTGTCTCCAATACTATATTCATTTTGTTTGGTACATTTACACAAATCTTGATTTTATTTAAAATAACTTTTTTTTGGTCTTCTTTCTTTTTCCCCTTGGCGAGTTTGTTTCAATATAAATTTTGATTGTTGTGTATGTAGTAAGCCATCCAGTTGTGACTAAGGATTGTGTTGCAGAGCCTCTGCCAGTACAGGATTTACAGGCAGTAATGGATGAGAAGACTGGATTTGTGAAATTGGACTGGCATCCAGACAACAGCAGCCTCCAAGAGGGTTACAAGGTGAAGTAAACTAACTGAAGGGCTTATGCACATCACTTCCCAGAACAATGACTTAGGAGACATTCACACAAGATGCAGTGTGAACTGCCCTATCACTTAACTGATCATAAAGCAGGTTCTTCAATAATAATTCTTTTGAATTGACAGAAGTAGATTACTCTGCTTGCTGTGGACAAGTAAAGTAATGCCAGTGACAAGTGTATTTTGGATTTCTTTTTATGTTTCATTTAAATTCTGTGACTTAGTTTCATTTTTCTGTAGCCATACACCAACCAATTTGGCTCAGGCAGTATCACTAGAGAATTATAGCCTATTGTGGAGGCAGTGAGTTGAAGTCTTGCGTGGGATACTGTTGTCTCCTCAGCACTTCCACACAAATACTGAAATAGTACCCCATGTTAGGCCAAGACCACTTTGTTCCACATTCTTTGGAGTTAATTATTCACCACTTATACTCTATTCCACAATACATCATATGTTAAATAGTCTGCCAGACCACTTTCTTTGTAGAGACATTTTGTGTCACATGCATGGTGCCTCATCATCATACAGTCTGTCTTAAGACAGCCCCATAGCCTTTTCCAAAGCAAGTTCTCCAGAGAGTGAGATAAAGTGCTTCCTCATTCAGTTTCCCGTATCTTCTCATTTTTTTAATGTCGTCTAGTAGCTACTTAAGTTTTCTTCCTCATCTGCATATTCTTACACAGTTTTAAATTTCTGAATATGATTTAACTCATGTATTGTGATACATTATTTTATCCAGATGTTTGTTCTGAAGTGGTTGTACAATGAAGGGGTTTAAAAAAACTAAATTACATTGAATCGTGGGGTGCTGTTCAGGATTTCAAAGTATTAGACCTTACAAGCTTAAAAATCTTAGAATATTTAATCTGTGGTTTCAGTATGACAGCTTTTAAAGAGGTAACAAGTTTGGTGGCATATAACTCAGAATTTTATTATCTGTACATGAATTATATTTCCTGTGATCACAGTAACATAGTGAGCCAGAGTACAAAAATACTGCAAATTTGTGTATGAAATATCACTTTGCTGAATTCCTTACCAGATTAAAATAATTGATTATCTACAGCCGTTAAAGTGAAATATTTATCCAGTTATCATTTTCCTATAAAATGATTGTAATGGGAGTGTTGTATTTTTCAGAAATGTGTTACCATACATGTACAGAACTTCCAAATCCAAGTTGAATGATGCTAGTGTTATCCACACTGTTCAAGTTCACGTGGTACTATGTTGGTATTTTAGATTACTGTGGAGTACAGTGTATGAAGATTGGATGAACATATTTCATATACTCCATGTAGCTGGTTTTTATAGTTGTTATTAAATTAGTATTTGTTATATTCCTGTATTTTATTGAATATGAGATCAAACATACGAGACCTGTGCAGCCCATTGGTAGTGTCTGCCAAAGGAACAAGGGACGTAGACTGACAGTTTTGGAGAACATGATACTGAGGAAGGTATTTGTATTTAAGATGGGTAAAGTAACAGGAGGCTGTTGAAAATTACATAATGAGGAGCTCCATGATTTGTACTCCTTGCCAAGTATTATTCGGGTGACAAATTAAGTAGGATGAGGTAGGTGGTGTGTCCTGCACGCATGGAAGACAAGTCAAATGCACACAGGGGTTTGCTTATAAAACCTGATTGAAGACAAACAGGAAGACCTATGCATGGGAGGATAATATTAAAGTGGATCTTAGAGAGATAAGATTGAAGGGTGTGGACTGGATTCATCTAGCTTAAGATAGGGACACATAATGAACTGTTGTGGACATGGTAATGAACTGTTGGGTGCCACAAGATATGGGGCATTTCTTGAGTGGCTGAGATCCTGTAACTTCTCAAGGACTGTTCCATGGAATTATGTAGTTAATACAGATGTATGTGATTGAATATGTGAACAGATACACAGAGAAGACATGACACATTTTTTGTTCTTATTTCCTGCGTAAGTAACAAAAAGGGTAATGTTTTAGGGAGTTTTATGTCATGTAATTCAGTTCTGCTGATGCTAATATATATGTTGCTGTATGACCAGGTGAGTTACCATGAGGTGGAGTCTTTCAATGGAGATAACAACTCGTTGTTTGTGGAGAAGGCAGGGACACTGGTACTTGAATCTCTCCTGTCTGGAAGGAACTACTCCATTTCTGTGCAGGCAATCAGCAATGGCATGGAAAGCAATGAGACATCAATCTACCAGGCAACTCGTGAGTGAACTGTCTGTTTGACAAGGACTTACCATTGATATTTTAGTGAAGAACATGGTACATACTTTTTAATCCCCTGTATTTTTGTGCATGAGAACAACACAATGTGTCAGGGAAACTTATTCTTAAGTAATCTCTGTTAATCCTGTGTTGCATGAATTTTTCAATTCAGTGGTATCTAAAGAAAAGATATGGGGGAATGGCTGGATTATGAGCTAGTTCTCAATGTATGAAATTCATACATCAAGAGTGGAAACCTTGACTGGAAGAGAATGAAAGAGAGAATTAAATACAGGAATATTTTTGCATCATTTTTAACCACTTGGTCTTTACTGGTGTAACTTTCTGAGGGTCCTTATTTCACGTACTTATGACTTAATGATTGAAAAGTGAAGCATCTGAGTAACAAGGTGGTTTATTTGAAGGACCTTCATCCCCGATAATTGAAGATCTCAGACCAATTCCGAATGGACTCAACATCTCATGGAAGTCAGATGTGCAGACTCGGCAGGATAAATTTGAAGTGACTTACAAGCGTAATGACACAGGTAAGGGGACGTAAATTTTTTGATACGCAGAACAGAGTTAAGTCTTGCATGTTGTCGCAATCCTTTCACTTTTTAAACATAAACAGAATGCATAATGCTTGAAATGATAACTGCATTGTAACTTCTACCTACATAGTTTTTATCACACATTCCTCTTTCTTTCTTATCACACAAATTCTGGGATGCCTGTCTATTCTGAGGAAAATAATATGATCTTCTTTTTGACTACAGCAGCAAAACTCCTCCTGCTATTGGGAACCTTGTTTTATAATTAAAATTTTTTTGCATGGTCTTTTTCTTCTTGGTGGTTTTGTCAATTTTCTCACCTTCTCCAAGAAGTGTGGAGATGGGACCTTAAAATACAGACTATACCAGGTACATTGCTGTGCAGTTTGTTGTCTGTGTGAACAGAGAAACATGCATAACTACAAACACTATGACTGACATATTCACCATGCAGCTCTGTTGACATAATTTCATTATATTAGAAGATTGAATGTAGTGTTGGTGTCTGTGTGCCTATGACAACAGTATTGAGGAAACATAGCTTAGCTAATATTTATAGGCACGTACTAACACTTAAGTACAAAATATTATACTTTGTCCAGCACCGCTAGCAGTAAAAAGGGTAAGAGTACAGTTGTCCCTGTCCATGCCATGGAAACATGCGGGAACAGAGGCATAGCACCAGCCATTCATAACCTGGGCAGTAGACATAGGTGAGTGGTTAACTTCATTCCCTGGCTGCTTTGCCTCTGGGAAACAGCTCCATTACCCATTGCATAGGTTGCTGGGTGAGCCCTGGAAGTAGTCTGTAGGTTTTGGAGAAAAGAAAAGTCTCTTACCCCTACTAGGATTCGAACCCCAGGTCATCCAGCCCATACCCTAATCCGTATACCAACTATGCTATCCTGGCTGTTCACTTGGAGCAGTACATTTCTCTAAGATGATTGGAAATCTCCTCCTTTTGAATACAGTCATAAGTACTAGAAGTCATCAGTTAACCCTTACTTGAGGTGAACTCAACAATGCTTTCCATTTTACTAAGTCTGGTTTTGAGCTCAAATTAGCATGTGTTTGACACTGTACACTTTGTTACTGAAGTCTTTTGGCTTACTTGCTGGCTTTTTGTTTGGCTGCCACTGCTGCTATTTTGTTGTTGTTACTGTTGTTATTTGATAAAATGTAATACAAGTGTGAGTTTATATGTCTCTTACCATGTATGTAATCAGAATTCGTATTCTAGAAGAGAGAAATTATTCTCACTTGAGTTTTCTTGCAGATTGTGGAAAATAGGGTGAAGGACCAGGGACAGTGGAATAGTGTATGAAATGTCCCTTCATTTGTTGTAAAACCAGCTAAGAGAGATGATTAAAAGTGAAATCCTTCTAGAAAATGGAATAGTCCCCACCTCTTTTCTTTGTAATATGGACTGCTTAACGTTAGCATTCTGTGGTAAAAATGAGTGACATTACTGGTGTGTCAAGAAATTATTTATATAAATGTAGGACATTGATTTGAATGATTTGGAGTTTCTGTCATGAAACCAATCACAGGAATTTTTTCTCTGTTTAGTTCCATAGGCGTTCATTTGGCCAAAGTTCTCTGTTTATTCTCAACAGAACATGTTTTGTGTTGCATGAGAATGCTGACTTTCTAGAAAACAACTTGGGTTAAAAAAGTGTTTGGTTTCCTCACTTAACTCCATTTACCTAGGCCATTACAATTTGTGAGCATTGGTGTTTTCACAGCAGTGTGACTGGTGATTACTTTCTTCTGGGATATGACACTGCATCACTGGGTAATCATTTCCTGATGTTTCAAAGGACCATAGTTCTTTGATGTGTGAGATTTTAGGGTTCTAAACATTGCCATTTAATATTAAGTAACCTCTCAAGTTGAATTTTTCTCATTAAATAATGTGTGCAATACCAAATTTACATGTAATTGTGGAAGCTAATTGAATGGAATCTCATGACAGGGGAGAGTGTGACCACAATAACTACTGAGTCCAAGTTAGTGCTGGAGGACTTATACCCTGGTGCAGGCTATGAAGTGAAGGTGTTTGCAATCAGCCATGGCCTACGCAGTGAACCACATGATTATTTCCAGGCAGTTTGTAAGTATGCTGTATTGTAATGATGCATAGGTTTGATGTGTGTAAGATGAAATGAAACAAGTTGATTGACTTTTGTGGGTAGTTATGTCCCACAGTTTAGGTACATGTTCAGAGGGTTGGTACACTCTGCGAAACATGGCAATATAGAAATGTGTATGAACTAGTTATGGAACAAATAAAAGAACCATCTTACATGGATGGCCCATGTAGGTTAAAAAACATCACTCTATTTAGAAGTCAGATACTTACTTACTTACTTACTCATTCCATGTAGCAGAGCTAACCGGTTCTCAGCTAGTCAAGAAATTCCCTGCATTTTATGGAACCTCAAGGTTCATTACTGCATTTAAAAGTTCCCACCACCTGTCCATATCCTGAGCCAGATTAATGAAGTCCATGCCCTCCATCCCACTTCCTGAAGATCCATCTTAATATTATCCTATGATCTACTCCTGGGTCTTCCAAGTGGTCTCTTTCCTTCAGGTTTCCCCACCAAAACCATGTATACATCTTCCCCCTCTCCCATACATACTACATGCCCTGTCCATCTTGTTCTCGATTTTATCACCTGAACAATATTTGATGAGGAGTACAGATCATTAAGCTCTTCATTATGTAGTTTTCTCACTCCCATTACCTCGTTCCTCTTAGGCCCCAATATTCTACTCAGCATCCTATTCTCAAACACCCTTAGCGTACATTCCTCCCTGAATGTGAGCGACCAAGTTTTACACCCATACAAAACAACAGACAAAATTATAGTTCTGTGTATCTTAATCTTTATATTTTTTAATAGCAAAATGGAAGACAAAAGATTCTCCCCTGAATGATATAGCAAGCATTCCCTGACTTCATTCTGCTCTTAATTTATTCCTGACAGGATTTTAATTTGGTGAAGTTGTTCCCAAATATTTTAACACTTCCACCCTTTCAAAGGAAGTATTATCAAGCTTTACCTTGCGACTTTATCCTGCATTGTGATCTTGAGACATGACCATGTATTTAGTTCTATTAGCATTTACTTCTAGTCCAATATCCTTACTAGCAGCTATTAAAGCTTCTGTGTTTTTCTTCACAGTATGTATGCTTCGGCCCAAAATATAAACATTATCAGCATAAACCAAAATCTGATGTGTACCAAGTAATTTCAAACCATCCTGGTTTACCTGGACCCTCGTAATGGCATATTCTAAAGCAAAGTTGAAAAGCAATGGTGCTAGAGCATCTTCTTGTTTCAAACCATTCCTAATAGGAAGCATTTCAGCAAATTCTTTGCTTACCTGGACACTGCTCTACGTTTCAGACAGACATATTTTTATTAGCCTTACCAGTTTCTGGAGGGATACCAAACTCGATGAGAATATTATACAAGACCTCCCTCCTAACTGAATCGTAAGCTTTCTTCAAGTCTACAAATAGCTGATGCAATGTCTCATTGTATTCCCATTTTTTCTCAAGTACTGATGAAGGCAGCAGTAGTTGACCTATTGCATCAACACTACAGAATATAATGTAATGAAAAGTGAGTTGCATGCATATTCACCTGGAGTGTTACTTTTTAAAGTAATCATGAGTGTTTCTGCTTGGTTGATTAGGTGTGATAAATGAAGAGCAGCTGTCTCTCTCTATGTGTTCAAGTCAGATCAAACTGCTATCATCAGTCATGCTGGAGCAAATATATCTCCTGAAATTTCAAAACTTGATACTTATGAAATGTAGCAACTGGTGTTTTCCTGATCTGCATCTTCAGCAGTGCAAACACTTCACTGTTCCCACTTTTCACTGACTGACAATTTTATGATGTTCATATGCTCATTGTGGCCATTGTTGTGGTGTTTTACTTTGCATTTATAAAATCAGAAAATATAGTCATAGGGTTTGAAATTAGCTTCCTCCAGTTATCCACTCCACTCTCCTGATTATCTTCTTCCACGTCTTCTTGACTCTTCAGCATTGATAATACAGTGCTGTGATTGTTAACACAATCACTTCTGACATTACTTCCTTTCCACTGCACATAATCATGGTATTATTTACGGAACCCAACCCCAATAGTTCCAAACACAAATCCTAAATTGAGGACCCCCGATGGTGTAGGAACCAAGTATTTGTGTTTTACATATGGGCAGAACTTAAAATTGAGAAACCTTATTAAATTCAGAAAAACTATGAAGGATTGATACAAAAGTTTGGCTGGTACCCCAAAAAATGAACCTAAAATGTAGGGATTTGTTAAATTAAGAAACCTTAAAATGGATTCTGCTGTACTTTGTTACACATCTCTTGTCATGAGTTATTACATATGTCTATTCCTGTTAAAATGTGAGGAATTTCTTTGTCACCAATTATTACATATAAATTGCATTAAGTCCAAAGTGATCATACCATTTGAATGTTTATGTAGATGTGTTTGTTGTTAAGTACTTCCTCTGTACATTTACATCTGTGGCTGTTGTTTGCATATAAAAGTACACACTTGATATTTACAGTATTGCTGCATTTATTTGTATGATTATATAGATGAACTGCTCTAAAGAAAAAAGTGTAAACATTCAGAACACATGTCAAGAAGACTAGAATGTTTAGGTTTAGTAGGTATTCTTACAGGATGGATGTCCTGTGTTTTGGAACACAGCCAACGGTGTGCAGTACCACATATTTGTTTTTTGTTTCAGTTCCACATCCACCTAGGAATCTGACAATTGAGAAGGTTACCAGTAATTCAGTCCTTGTACATTGGGAGCCTCCATTGGATTCCATATATTCTGAGTATTCCATTAGGTAGGTTTTCATGGACAATAATTCACCTAGTAACTGCACTTCAATGTAAGAACATTTAAAATGAATAAAACAAGACTAAATTCGATAATTCTATTGACAGGCAGCCGTAGTAAAACTTGGTATTTGTTACATCATTGTACTCTGCACTTCCTATTGAGCTGTGTGAAGATACAGTCATTTGTTATTCATTGTTTTCAGCACTGGCATTAGTTACTTCACTGTACTATGTACTTCCGCTTGAATAGATGGAGATACTAACTGGTATTTTTCATTGTACTCCCCTACACTTTCAGTTGAGTTGTATGAAGATACTAATTGGTGTTTGTTACTTCATTGTACTTTGCACTTCCTATTGTGCTCTATAAAATTCCTAATAGGTATTTGTTACTTTATTGTTTTCTGCACTTTCTGTTGAACTGTTTGAAGATGACAGTTAATTCAGGGAAACATTTAGACCACAAATTTTTGTTGGAGAATGGGGATGGGCAGATACTGTTTGCAAGTCCAGTGCATAGATGGTAGGATAGTACTAATACAGCTCTGGGAACATGGTAGCTAAGAGAAAAATCTCACGTTCCTGCCAGGAATTTAACCTTGGTTATTCTGCCTGAGGCCAATCACTTTACTTAATGTGTTGCAGATATAGGACTGAAGATAATGACCAGTGGCTTAAACTGTCATCAGTAAGTGAGCACGAGGCAGTTGTGGAGGACATGACTCCTGGAGAGAAGTACCGTATCCAGGTGAACTCAGTGAGCTATGGCGTAGAAAGTAACCAACCGCAGGAGGTCACCCAAACTGTCAGTGAGTATTTTGCATTATGCAGTGGTAAGTGATATATTGAACTGAGTTACACTTGTCCCTCACTCAGTATGGTTTTATGTGCTGTGTAATAACTGATCAGATATGAGTAGATCACTGTCATTTAATTATTTAATTATATTTGTGTGCACCTGATTCAAATCCTGGCTGGATCTTTTGATGTCCTCAGTGTAGTTTATATGATATATTACAAATTTATTTGTTGTAAGGTAATAAGTACGTAATTTGTTACCCACAATATACAAAAAAAAAGCTTTGTGGTAGATGCCATTGCCTAAATATGGTTTGGTACATAAACCACTTTTAGCTAGTATCTGTTTATGGTATATCTACCAACAGTCAGTAAAATAAACTTCTAGCTCATTCTGTGTGTTTGTATGGGCACCCGCGCACATGCATGCGTGAATATTGAACTTAGACCAGGTAACCTCTTAACATACGTGAACATTTTTGTGTATCGAATAAACAAAAATGCAGGACTGAATGTCAGAGCTGAATCTACAACACAATGCAGGAAAAACTGCTGGTTGAACATGGATACCCTGTAGCATGACTTCCGAGCTGTGGCCTCTTGCAGATTAAAGAAAATGTTTGGGGTGTCTACCTGAGCTTCTTTGCAGTCAATCTATAAGTTTGCATCGGTCTGTTTGTAACTTGCACATTGTCAGTGAAGCCAAGCATCAGGCAACAGGCATGTAGCTAACTCACCTCAGTGAATTTGTTTCATTTAAAACATCAGATTCATGAAACGGCCAGGTACACTTAAGCTGATATGGCCCACATGCATTTAATATTTGTATCTAAGTTAATGGCTATTAATGTCAAGCACGTTGCATGTACTGAGGTCTCTTTCTGTATTGCTGGATTGAAAAGAAAAGTGCCATTTATAGCACAGGGGAAGTGGTACATTTTATGTTTGGCCAGTTTTAATGCCGCACCGAAATGGGAGAATCCTTGATTTGGTTTGTGCAGATGCAGAGACAAACACAAGGAGAATAACCACATATTAGAGCATGTAACAGAGCACTAGAACCAGTCTTGCACCCACAGTGCCTCTGTCCCTACCATCTGCAGTGAGTGCAGTGACTTCAGACAACTAATTATCATCCAAGAAGAAACTTTAATGAATGATTTCTTACAAAAACTGCTGCCAATCCTGCATGTTTATTAAGTGTTTCTCTTAAAATATTCTCAAAGAGATGTATTACACTTGTTACAACGTTTATATAAACTTTTGATACACTTGGAAAACTTTTCTTCAGTAATATAATTTGGTTTTGCCATTATATTGTTTTGAATAACAAAAACAAATAAGTGACCTATGAATTTCAATTCCAGCAGGAGACATAGGGTCATCATCACTGTTTTCACAAAACTTTGTGGGCATCCAATAATATTTTTCCTCCTCATTCAAATTTTGGGGCGCCAATATGACACAAATTTTTCTCATACCCAAGTCTGTGTAATTATGAATGTTATTAGTTCTTTGTCACATTTAATTCACTTTCCATCATTCTGAGTGTCAGCAGGTGGTCTCTTAGGAGTAAATTGTTGCATTCTCTACATTAATTCTGGGTTGGAGGTTGTTTTCAGTTGTCCACAATGTGGGTTATCTTCAGCATCCTCTCTGTCCTCCTGAACATGTGTGAACTCTTCAGATGTTTGTGCTTTGAAGAGAGTCTTATTCATTGCAGTTCATATGTTTCAGTGGGGTTATTTCCCAGCTTTACACAAACTTTGATATTGATACTTTGTTATTGTTGTTTGGTTGTTGTTGTTGTTGCTTCTGGTGGTGCAGTAAAACATGATACACAAAGCATGTCCATATGAGTCAGTAACAACCCAGTACCATCAGATTAGAGCTTACAAGGCTTTCAGGGTCACATTTCAGCACGTGTGATGACAGCCCATCAGAGAGCTATATTCATGCTGGGCACTTTTGTAATCTCATTACTTTTTTCCTACAGTGTGTATTGTGTGATAATGTCTTTGCTACTCATTGTAACCATTATTAACTTTTTTTGTACATATCCATGTTTTTCTTTATGAAATTTATTACCTCATATATGTACATGCATTTTACCTCATATATATTCGTATGTTTGAGAAAGCACTTGATAATTATTTTAAAACTGTGCAATAATGCTTATTATACATTTCTGAATTTAAAAGTCTTCATTTCTTTCATTAGCTTTATTCAGTAAAGCATTCCATATATTTTAATTTGGCAAGAAATTCCACAAAGTATTTTTACCTCCACACTCTTACAGTCCATCATTTCATTGCATGGTACTCAAGCACAGTGACAATTTTAGCTTTATAATAAATAATATTGGGTTTTGTATTCTATAGCATTCCATGTTTTCATGAATCCTATTCTGGGGAATCTATAAGTTTGGAATGGGAACCATTTGAATTATTACATTAGGTCTGTAAATGTTTGTGAGTGGCTTTAACCGTTTTGCATGCACTCTGTTACAGGACCAAATCCTGTGTCAAACATTGCGCCTCTTGTTGACTCAAACAATATCACCTTGGAATGGCCACGTCCAGAGGGTCGTGTAGAAATGTATGTGGTGAGATGGGCAGCAGAAGGTGAAGATGAACCCCCTCACACCAAAAACATCACAGAACAAAATCCCAGTGCCCCACATAGGTCAGAGGAGCAGCCAGTTAGGGTGCTGATTGGAGATCTCATGCCAGGAGTGAAGTACCTGTTCGAAATTCACACTGTTTCGTATCACCTTGGCAGTGACACTACAAAGCTTGCTGCCAGGACTAGTAAGTTGATGAAGCTTCACTTGCTGAAGTGACACAGAAATGTACAGTCAGCTGTCATCTCACTAAAGGCACCTGTATGGCAGTCAGATTATGAGCAGTGTTTCTTCTCTTATTTCGCTGTAGAATTGCTGTATTGTTAGAGGGATTTATACCTATTTGTATCACCTCTGTAATATACTGGGGATGTTCAGGAGCCTGGATAATGTAGCTGGTATAGAAGCTAGGCTTCAGACTGGGTGATCTGGGTTTGAATCCTAGGAAGGGCAAGAGATTCTTTTCATTCTTCAAGATGTCTGGACTGGTGCTGGGGCCTACCCAGTCTCCTGTTCCATGGGTATCATTGTTCTTTCCTGGGGGGGTGGGAGGGGTGGGGGTAAAGTGGCCAGGGTGTGAAGTTGACCACTCACCTTCTTCTAGTACAATGTTTCTCAACCTGTGGTACACAATCCAAATTTTGCTTGTGAATCAATTGAAGAACATACTTATTACTAATTTACACTAGTTTGATACATGAATTAAAAGCAGTATTTTTCAGAATGTAATCATGTGGAGTGACGTAGTAGCAGTGTTGGCTTGACCATGATGTTATAAAAAGTCACACAGAATATTGGCTATCTGGGTTCCACCCCTGACAACAAAAAATTCATTTCCTACTTCTGGGTTCTTCCTTTACCTGTGATGCTCAATTTATGATGGGAAGCTTGTTATTTCAGTGGATACTTTTGTTACAGCTTTCTTTTATGTATTTTTCTAAGCAAGTGTGCATTTTGCACAACAAGAACCTGGAATTAGCTACAAGTATGAAGTTGAAAAAATAATGGAATGAAAAATTAGGTTATCGGGATATGAACTAGATTTAAATGGTTGAGAACTAGGCCAGTGGCAGGCTGTGATATTGGCAATGCTGAACCTTGTGGCACATACTTCATAAGTTATCTAGTGAAGCTGCGTGGTTTGTGATTGCAGCAGAAGTATAATAATATAATTATTTTCTCTTCACAGTGCCTCTTATCCAGTCAGAAGTTTTGGTAGTTAACAAACACCCACAGAAATTAGACTCTATCACATTGCGCTACACTCCAACACCTGCTTCGTCATCACACTTTGACCTTTATCGCTTCATGTTGAGTGACCCCAGCATCCCTGTGAAAGAGAAGGCAGCTAATGACACAGACATGAAAGTGACATTCACAGGCCTGAAACCAGGACGTCTATATAACATCACAGTATGGACTGTATCAGATGGAGTTGCTAGCCAGCCACTTTTACGACAGGATCGCCTGTGTAAGTAAACATAGCTATACTATTCAGTGGTATCATTCTTGTTGTTTTACCTTAGTGATTTTTAGTCTAAATTTGATATGAGGAAACCAAGAAATTTATGTTTGCGAGGTTTTCATGGAACTGAACATTTAGATTGTGGTGTTCTGCATTGTGATGCCACATACTCACATATGAGGCCATAAGGAGTCATAACCCACAAAGCCATATATGAAAGAAATTATTTACATTCATAACTTTTAATGTTTAACCTTTATAATGCCAAGTTATTTTCTTTCATTGTCACAATTAACTTCATCTAATTTCATGAGGTTTGTAATGTCTTTCATTGTGTTTTTTTATGATAACCAAAGTAGGTCAGATTATTTACATTCACTGTGTGGCTAGAATACAGAGTCATAAATAAATGCAACACTACAATGAATTAATCTGTGTTTTAAAATCACAACAGGGTTTCAGTCTAATATTAACATTTCACTGAAGTATAATGTACACATGCAAAGTAATAGTGTTTACCATGCCAATCCTAGCTGAATGTTGTTTCACAAGGTTCATTGCTGTTTCTCACACTAACACCAAATGCATTTGTGTTGTCTATATTGTGAGTTTTATATGCTCTCCTTTTTAATGTGCTTGCCCATATGATAACATCAAGGGAAATTGTCTGGGCAGTACCTTGCAGTTATGACCACTCTGTATGCCTGTTGTGAAGGTTTGGTCACCCATTATTGAAGCTATATGTCGTGAGCAGGCTTCTAAATATCTGGAGACAGATGTAGTTTACCGTCAATTTTAAGGTGTGACATCCCATTGTGTTTGTATAATATGAAATGTCGATACAGAACTTTTATTTGAGCAAATCAGAAGCAGCTACTTGTTTTGACTGCATAAAGCAGCCATCATCTGGCTACAACTATAGCTGTACATATGATCATAAAAATCTGTGGCTGTGATTCTTTAATTATATGAATGGCTATAGCTATGTAATTTTCTATTTACATTTTCTGATACACGATGATGGTGGCTTTTTGCAGCCAAAACATGTAGCTGCTTTTGCTGGATTTGCTTAATAAAAGTTGTGTATTGACAGATTACGTCCTTATTATTGCATGTTACTATCAATTATCAACAGTGTGTGTGTGTGTGTGTGTGTGTGTGTATTGCATGTGTACACAGGGGTATTTTGCATTACATGTAGCAGACTTTCCCCCACCATATGATGTATATTTAGTCAAGATATTTGTGCTTTGTTAGCTGCATTTTGAGAACTGACATTGAAGTGATGTCTATGCCAACTGTGTTGTTCACACTCTCGTGAAACTCTAAAATTTGTCCTTATATCATGCCCATGCCCACGCACGCACACACGCATGTGCACACGCATAAACGCACACACAAGTGTTATATTTGGTTTCTTATTCTGCAGTACAAATGTATGAGGGCTTTTATTATAATGCAGAATATGTTAGTAGTGTGATATGACTGTTCTGCTGAACCTTTTCCTCCCAAACGGAAACTTAGCAGTGCTGAAATTTGAAGGAGTTGATCTGGAATTGGGGGTGTCTGAAGAAGAATAATAAGAAGATGAGTAAGTTTGGGGAGGAGGAGGGGGTATGAGGGATGAGGAGGAGGTTGTAAATTGGGACCACTGCTGGATGGGACTCAAAATGTGGATCTTCAGAAGGAAGTTTTCAGGCATTTTGAATGATATGTTTTTAACTTTTACAACCAGTGTAAGCAATTGGCATTGGACAAAGTAAATTTTGAGGTTTAAAGATCAGGCTATTTTTAGACAGTACAGGCCTAGGCAGCATAAATATTTTGGATTAAAAATTCACTAGCTGAATGACATGACAGGATATACATTTTACTTGAGGGTTTAACTTGGTAAAGATGCACAGAGAGCAGTTGAAGAAATGTCAGTGACACATGCAACTGTGAGATGTCTTACCGGGAGGGTGAAAGGGGTTGGACATACATAGTTAAGGGCGGGTTTTGGATTCCCCTACTTTATTTTATGATCTTTTGACAAGGAAAATAATTGGAGGTATGTCACGTGACATACAGGAAGAATCAGTCGAGACCTGACTGTATTGGTATGGAAGGACAGAAAAGATGTGTACATATTGACCAACATACACCAGCCACCAGCAGAAGGAAACTTCAAGGTTAAATTAAACCAGCCAGTTAGTTAACAAGGGTGATCATATGGCAGGTAGATATTCAATGATTTGGCTTAATTTGAAGTAGACAAAAAAGCTGTATTCTGCTGGACCTGAACATTCTCACCACCTGGCACTTGTTTTCATCTTATGGCTGTACAGTTTCTCATCAGGATTGTGGAATCCATTCAGTGATAAATATTGCAAAGAAGCAGGAAGACAGGGACAGTTTCACTGTAAGAAAAGAAAGACCAACACTGCAGTAACAAGAGTGGATTTTTTTCATTGAGTAGCAATGATCACTGGCTGTTGAAGTGCAACCAGTTGAAATGTCACATCTGTTGAGCAGGTGGACCGAATTCACAAACATAATATAATTATATAAAGTGTGAAGCAGGACTGGGACTATGTGTTGCTTGGTTTCAAGATTACCACATAAAGTTGTGGTGTGAACTGTTCTTGGGCGAAAGCAAACATGGACTTTTACAACAAACATGAGCAAAAGAAATGTACAGTCCCATTTTTTTGTATTTGAAACCAAAGTTCAGCTGTTAGGTCTCATATACATGATGGTCTTTGGTAAAGGTGTAAGGGAATGTGTACTTTTTTTCATTGCATTTCTTCCAGTAGATCTAGAAATGTTAATGTTATTGTAAGACTTGCATAATTTATTAAGTGCCTGAAATTATCCTGTAGCAGGGATTTAAATCCAGTGCATAACAGTTGGTACCAGGTTCATAAAACAGGAGTGGATGAATGCCATCAAATGTATTTTTGGAAGACATTAAATATTGATGCCAGTATAACAGAAGGAAAAGTAAAAATCATAAATGTAAAATGAACTGGCATAGAGGACCTGTCATTGCTTGCAGAGGGTAGTAGTCGGAGGATATTAAAGTGTGACTTTCCTGTTTTTACAGATCCTGAGTCCATTACAGGGATCAATGCTACTTACATCTCAGACACAGATATTACGCTTACTTGGGACTTGCCTGAAGGAGAATACAATGCATTTGAGGTAAAAAGAGGAGCACCTCCTGTGCAGAATTATTTTTACCCTGACCTTCTTGCCAAGCAGGTTGGAATAGCAGTAACATTCTAGGCTTGTGTCTGAGATGTGTTTAATATCTTTGCCAGATTGGTGATTAGCTTCGGTTTTTAATCGTTTGTCTTGAGTCTTTCTAGATTAGAGCCTGGACATTACCTTAAATAAGCCATGATCATCTACTTCAGACTGATATTTATGCCCAAGGTCTGAATATATCACCTTTGAAAAGGCCAGTAATTTGAAATATGGTGAACACCATGTTTTTCAGTACTCAATGAAGTTCATTATAAGCTATTAGTCCTGCCAGCTATCACTTTTATTAACAACATTTTATTCTGTTATTGTTCCCATTTTGACATGGATACCATCATCTTGGTTCGGCAGACAGAGACCAGGAAGAGAGGTTAGTAAAATTAAGTTCCTTAATGCCATACTTGTACATTCCACTGGTTGGCATCAATTTCCTCCTGAAATAATTTTGATATATTTTCATTGGAAATAGGTTGACAAACTCAAATGTGTGAATAAAATGTTTATGTAACCCTCTATTTGGATGATAACATTTGACACCTCAGTTGCATGGCCAAGAATTGAAATATTGGGCTGGGCCAGAGGTTTGTTATGCTGTTCATTTATTTGTACTTATCTGAGTCACTTGAATCCCTAGAATATTATTGTTTCAAACTATCTCTCAAACTGAAGAAGCTTACTTCCAGCTGTTCAGCTTCCCTTTAATTTGCAGTGTGATAATTATCACACACTGCAAATTAAAGAGACACGAAACACACCAGCATTTTACGACTGTGACAGAACAAAGGCTCAGCTACTTGGATCATGGCTTAAGCGGTGGAATATTCTTGAGGAAGCTATAATAGTGTCAGTTTGTGGGACGAGGCAGTCAGACACAGCAATATATGATTCATTGGAAGGTGATAGACTGTACTACAATAATATCCAAAAATTAATGTGAGATTTGCAGCTTAATCACACCTCTGAGCAATGGATTTATCTAAGGTCAGTTTGAGGACTTTGTTACTCCACAATGGATATAAGTTCCCTGGTTCATGCAGTTCACATGGGAGAACAAATTGAGAACATTCAGGTTTTGCTGCAAAATGTACACTGTGAAGATCACCAGTGGAAAGTATATGCTGACCTAAAAGTTACAGCAATGCTGACTGCTACAAGGTGGATGCACCAAATTCTGCTGCAGTTAATGTGAATGGGACAGCTGTGTGAGGGACTGTCACTACAGGATTAAAAAAATGGCTGCTCTATTCAAAAACATCAGGTCAGAAGAATATGGCCTATCTAGCTTGAGTGGATAAGTCAAAAATGTATTTATCTCCACTAAATATGAAACTCGGTTTGATAAAAATATTTGTGAAAGTGATGGATAAAGAAAGTGAAGGGTTTGCCTATTTAAAGCAAAAATTTCCCAAGATAAGTGAGGCCAAGATAAAAGAAGGAATATTTGTTTTGTTCACAAATTAAAGAACCATTTGATGATCATGACTGTAGTATAAAATTAAATTCTACAAAAGAAGAGCCTGGAAGGCATTTGAAAATGTCTGCAGAAACTTTCTAGGTAATTAAAAAGCGAAAAATTACAATGAAATTGTCTGATAGCTAATTTCATCATACAGTGCAATGGGGTGTAACATTGAAACTTCATTCTTTGCATTCCCATTTGGATTATTTTTCCTGAAAACATGGGATCAATCTCCACTTGAACATGGTGAAAGGTTCCATCAGGATATTTTCCAAATGGATAAGAGGTACAGTGGATTATGGAGTCCAAATATGTTGGCTGACTGCAGTTGGAGTCTTATAAGGGAGACACCTACTGGCAAATATGAGAGGCAAAAGAAGAAAATGTGAGAGTTTAATGACTCTCTATGTGGTTAGGATACCATATATAGAGACATTCTTCATTATTTGACATTGTATGTTGTAATTAAGAGCCAATATCACTTTTTTTAATTACAAATGTATTTTTTGTATGTAATCCCTTCTCTTTAACATTGATGGGTGATAATCTTCATGTTTGCACCGTTCATCAATGATAATTAAACACTTTATTATCCAACTAATGCACAATATATAATATATAGATACAATTAAAATTATAAAATATTTAAAGTGCTCCAACATGTTTCCAATCACAGAGGATCCATCATCAGGGAGCCTTTTACAGTGCTTGGCTAAAAATTACAAGAATGATTATATCGTGTCCGTTGACATGGAGTGCCTTCATATACAGTGAACTACACACATGCACAGCGGGTCAGAATATGCTACCATGACACCGACCTTGTCCATGTCAACGGACATGATAGAATCATTCTTGTAATTTTTAGCCAAGCACTGTACAAGGCTCCCTGATGATGGATCATGTGTGATCCGTAACGTGTTGGAGCACTTTTGAATATTTTATAATTTTAATTGTATCTATATATTATATATTGTGCATTAGTTGGATAATAAATTGTTTAATTGATGGGTAATAGGTTAATTTGGTTGTCATAGTTGGACTCAGCCATGTCAAAACTATAAGAATCACCCTGCATTTAAACAGGGAACAATTTTTATTCTCTCAACCAGTATTATTAATTGATTTATGTTTCTAGGTGGTTTTTGAAACATTTTCAGATGAAGTATCCATGGTCAATTACTAATGCTTTTGTGAATTGCAGGTTCAATATCTCAACACTGAAGATGTTCTTATTCAGAACTTAACTCTTCGTAACTCCATCACATTGACTGATTTGAAACCTCATAGAAACTATACTTTTACTGTCGTGGTTCGCTCTGGTACAGAATCGCAGGTTCTTCGACGATCCTTACCTGTTTCTGCTATATTCACAACAATGGAATCTGTTCCTGGCAAGGTATGACATCTCATAAGTCAGTAACATTATTGTGAAACCTTATACACAAGTTAATTTTTTGGAAAATGGTCCTTCACATTTTTCCCAGTTACAGGATGCATTTATCCAATTGATATTTTCTAAATGAAAATGTAATTGCTTTAATATTGGTGAACACTGATATGTAGAGTGAAGACTTTGACCATCATTTCTGGAAGGAGAATGAAAGAAACGATAAACATGGAAAAACAACAGTTGTAGAAAGGCATTAGTTGTGTCACAAACACAAGCAAACTAAAGCAAAGGTGAAAATTGTAAATTTCATACTTATGCATCTGGAAATAATAAATAAATAAAGCGTTACTCTTTAGGAAGTTTGTAATTAATGACTGTGTGGTTTCAACTTAATGTTTTGGATGAAAGAGTGCCAATTTCAGGTTCAGAGTCTTCTGTTTGTTGTGCTTGCCAATTCTATGTGCAAAAAAAAAGTGATAACAGTTTTACAGCAGCATGCTGGTTCAGGCTCACATTCATGTTCCTCTTCTTCTCATTCATTGCTTCTGTCACTCTCACAAACATCACAGCTCATTGATGCGGGCTTAGGAATCATCATCCTATTGCGTTGATTAAATCGGTTATCAAGTATGACGACTGAATAGTACAACCTTAAAGTATTATATATTCGTATATTTACTACTACAAAGTATGGCCAAATTGTATAGCTATCAACCGGTAGTCTACAAATCCATATAGAGAAAGTATGACCTAGTGAGTGGCCTCTCCTTTTCAAACATTAATTACTTTGTTTTAAAACGAAATTGTTATTCCAAAATAGAATAATAATTAATATATAACAGTACTAAAATAAGTAAAATCCAATGTATGTCATTGAGTAGATAATGTAATGTATAGCAACCTTCCAAACATAAACCATACCTGGTACATACTGCAGATATGCAATGTACAGCAGCCATCCAAACGTAAACCATACCTGGTATATACTGCAGATATGTAATGTACAGCAGCCTTCCAAACATAAACCATACCCAGTACATACTGCAG
>Ga0123352_10002300_pt1 | contig 26446 bp, 10 predicted proteins | sample TergutLab28metaG_FD_89700 | JGI IMG/M metagenome (GOLD analysis project Ga0123352, IMG submission 89700) | Labiotermes labralis P1 segment gut microbial communities from Petit-Saut dam, French Guiana - Lab288 P1 | ecosystem: Host-associated > Arthropoda: Insects > Digestive system > Gut ... | reverse complement strand
TGTGTACGTGCCTCCTATGCCACGTGATTTACCACAGCTACGACAAAGCTTCGTGGAGGCAGTCGCTGCTATCGACCGCCAAATGTTGCAACGCGTGTCGCAGGAACTTGATTACAGGATCGACATCTGCCGCATCACCAAGAGTGCACATATCGAGCACCTGTAAGCTAGGACAGAAACTTGGAGTGTCTCTCTCTCTCTGTTGATATGCTCCTTTCTTCCGTGTCTGTCTTGGTTGTTGCGCAGTCGAGTTCGGAAATCCCGGAGGGACTTATGAATAACCCTGTATTCTGCTCCATGCTGAATCAATGACAAATACATAAAAGGTCCATGCGGCTGTAATTACAAAAATGTTTTAACAAATAACATTTCTGTTGGACATGGTGTCCTAACATAACATGGCTAGCTTCTTCACGACATACACCACAGTTTTACATTTCTATTACACATTTGGGACACCAAGTAGTTTTTCTCAGACTCGCAGGCTCTACGCATCCAACAATAACACTTCAAGTGAATCTTATGTTTATTGGACCGTGCATCATCTTGTTAGTTGAATAAAGAGAGACCAACTTGATGTTACTTGCTTTATTATTTTATTATTTAACGCTGAAAATGTTTCGGATGTTAATACGTCCATCCTCAGGAGCTTGCGACTTATTCATTGAGTTATTTCATGGTCGTATTGCTCTGGTTCGATGTGTGTTGGTGTTACGTTGTGGTTTGGCTGGGGTGGTGTGGTGTGGTATCCGGATGCAGGCTGAAGCACTAGTGCTTCAGCCTGCGTTACGTAACACACGACGCACACCATAGCCAGACGCATCCCCAACAACGTACTCTTACACAACACGATATGCTGCCACAACACCGTGTTAATATAATGGAATTATTTCGTGAATGTTTTTAAAATGACTTTAGCAAGGAACAACGCAGCTCCCTGAGGATGATCTTAAGATCGAAACATGTCGGAGAGATTTTAAGTGTTTTAATGTGAAATTTTATATAGTGCATTTGTTGGTTAATAATTAAAGTGATTCTACGTAATGCACGGTGCATCAATGAGGATCATATATCCTCATATGAGACGTTAATTTGTGCAAAAAAATTGTATATCTGCGTGTATATTTAGACAGAAAGAGTATATGAGTAAGGAGCCCTGTTAAAAACTTTAAAGTTAAAAAATTAGAGTATATTTTCACGCAAATTCCTCTTGCTCCCTGGTTGAATTTAAGGTCTCAGTGAAGGGATTCACATGGCTACGAACATATTTCAACACTTACTGTGCCAAAAAGTGGAAGTTGTCTATTATATAATTGTCTTGTAATAGGATCTTCTTCCTAGAATTTTATCTTCTACTTGAAATAGTTAGGCTTTGAAATTACCTAAGTATTAAAAAGTAATGCAATTCCTTAACAGGCCTGGACAGGCCCCGAGGGTTTTGAGGACTAAGGTTCCCAGATTTCAAAACAATCGGCCTTTATAGATGGTAAGTTTCTTAGCCCTAAGCACCGGCCGCCTTTAACCCCCAAGGTATAGTACTAGAACTCCTTCCTCTTAGAAGCTGAGTCGACTGCAGGTACATAGTGCGGCCGGAAGAATTTTGTCAATGAAAAATTCTAATGACACCATCGGAAATCGAATCCGCCACCTTCCATCTTACAGCGCAGACCTCAACCAACTGTAATACCATTGCGTAAGCATTAATCAATCTTTCATATCTACAGAATTAAATATCTAGAAAATGAACAATCTATCTACTACACATACGAAGTTAAGACAATTTCTCTTGCGATACAATTTTTCGTGTGTTCAGGACCAAACGTGACTCTACTTACACTTCACTGGTTGTAAGCTAAGTGTCGGTAGGGCACGCCGGCGACTGTAGAGTAGAGATAACGCAACGTCTCAGCATCTTACTCTCCCGAGTGTAGCGTTATTGGCTGCCAGTTCGCTTTCTACAAACTGCACAAGTCTGTGTATCATGTTTCGCAATACATCCTGCACCCTACTCAATTTAATGGTTTAGTTTCGACAATGATTAATGTGTCTCCTCTGTAACAGTAAGTAACTATGAGCAGCCATGGAACATGGTTCACGTTGGAACAGTATGAGGATCTGAGTGTTCATTTCCGTCTTTACAATAGTAGGTGCCAGGGACTTACCTAGGGCAAAATAAACTTGTTGCAACCCAATAACGGTAAGGCATGTGACGCCAGAAGAATAACAGCAGCAGAGATGAAATACACGAGAAGAACAGCAGGATACACTTGGACAGAATACAAAACAAATGCAAAAATTGCAAAGGAGTTAAAAATAACACCAATTTTGGACAAATTACTGGAATACAAGAGAAGATGGATACAACATGTAAATAGAATGCCTCGAAATAGATTACCCAGGGTAATGAAACACTACTCCCCAACTAATAGAAGGAATCATGGTAGACTTTTGTAGAGACTTATGGATACGTGAGACCGGAACGGGTCAACAAGTGGCCCGACTCCATGAAAGATATATGTTGGTGATGATGACCCAATAACAGTGTTAGGTTGGAACCGTAAAAGTCGCTGCTCTAAGCATTAATCGAAAGAGGGTGATGTGGAAGGAAGTTGGGATATGTCACCTCTAAAACAACTGATGGAATGATAAACAAATTCCATTTATTAACAAATGAATTATTAGATAGATATAATTTCCCTAGGATAATTAACTACCTGCAACATGAATATATTCTTTAGATGTACCGAAGTCTGGAAGCTCGTATTTAGAAAATTCGTGTAGCAAAATCCCAAAAGCGTAGCAGTCACTCGATTTGAGAATTTACAGGATTCCGGTGAGCATTGATACTGAATAAATTTGCCAAAAGTGTCGAGTAACTCCTTAAATAAGGCAAAATGGGTTGTTCGCTTCTTCTGATAGCTCATTGATCTGGAAGTTTATAAAACTTAAAATCATGAGACAAACGCGTGTAATACAGAATTTTTGGTACAATTCTGATTATACTCTGTACTCATGTTACTTAAGTCAAGTTGGATTTTTGGTGATGTTTCTAGTTGTATATGACGGCTTCACGACATTTTTGACCCTGAAGAATAAAAAACCAGTTGGATGCCACTAGTATTTTATTGTGCTTCTTATAGGCTCAACATGTTTCGGGCACTACTATGCCCATCATCAGGAGCTCACGACCATAATATTGATTACCACGTTGCTCGTTTCCTTCTTGGTTTGCTGTAGGTTGGAGGCTAGGTGCAGTTAGGCTGGAGTAGTGTCCGGGTTGCAGGCTTTAGGCTGCAGCCCAGACACTAATCCTGCATAACCGCATCTAACATCCAACCTACAGCCAACCAAGAAGGAAACGACCAACGTGGTAATCAATAGTATAGTCATAAGCTGCTGATGATGGGTATAGTAGTGCCTGAAATATTTTGAACCTAAAAGAAGTACAATAAAATAATAAGTGGCATCTAGTTAGTTTTTTATTCTTCAGTTATCACAATGATGCACGGTCCAACAAACATCAAATTTATGGACCTGTTTACTTCTCACGATATCGACATTTGTCCAATGTGTTACATATTAATTGTTAAAGAACACAGTTGTGTAATTTAAGCACAACAATACCTTCTTAAATATATAAAAGTGAGACTGTAAAATGCAACAGATTATGCGCATTACCTTAAATCCTAAATTTTAAAGATTCATTGCAATAAAATTTTCAACTAAACTTTTGTCAACCACGCCGTCTTACACAACTCAGCTTTTCCGACTGACATCTTTTAGAAAAAAAGATGTTTTCTCGTGCACTTCTGTTACACATCTGATTCATCTGAGAATATAACTTCTAGGTTTAGTTACACATAACAACTTGAAGTATATAATGATAAAGACTTCCGTAGGTATATTATTATTATTATTATTACGTATACATATTTGTTTATTTATATACACAATTCCAAAACAAAATTAAAACTTCATGTAAACTCGCTGCCTTCCGGTTTTGTGAAATCCGTCATTGCATTATTAGGTAATGTGATTGTTGTTATTAATAACGTACACGTTATAAACACGTAAATAACTTTACGTTTATATATATATATATATATATATGGTTGTTAATTTTTTAAGTTTGGAATTCTCAGACTGGCTGTGCCCTCAGTAATTCTGAATATTTATAATCAAACAGCCAATATTCTCTTAATTGTTTAACAAATGATCCCACTCTTACGCCAGAACAGAGCAAATGGCATTCACATGAACCATTCACTGAATCTCATTACACAGCCTTTCAACACTGACCAGTAACCACCTCTTTGTGATCGCTTTAAACGTTTCACACATTTTAACATATGTATAATACAAGCGAAAAATTCTCTTTAGTTTTAACGATTATACTTCAAGTACTCACTTTTTGTGTCTTGTACTTGCACTATATTTCCTGCAGAGTTAATCTAAATTATCTTTCCATCACACTATTAATAATTCTTAAGGGTATCTAATAAAAACAATTATTTGAAATTATATATCATGCCGGCGAAAACAGTGTCGGATATATCTGAATTATCTTTTATGAGGGCAAAGCAGCTAATTTGACATTTTCAAGTACCTTATCCCAAAAGAAAATACAGGCTATATTTCAAGTATTACTGAAAGAAAAATATACGAGCAAAGGATAAATTAAAAATCGTGCTACGTTATCTAGGAGCCAGCAGCTGTACAACGTTGATGGATTGCACAATATATTTACTACCTCAAAACCAGCAGCGCCTTCTATGCTCAAGCTCCATTTAACTCGACGTCACTCAAAGGCAATTTTGTTGCTACACAAACATAGAACATAGAATAGAAGAAAGGGGGAAACTTCAATAAGTAAAGAAGATGGAATTTACCAAATCCCAAATATTCCTGTACAAATTAGTCCTTCTTTAATTTAAGAAGTTTAATTTACTTTAGAGTAATAATTTGTAAAACACAGCTATTGAAACAGGAAGAAAGCAATAAATAGCCTTCCAATTGCTATCAAGTAGAGGGTAAAGTAACCTTACCTTAAAATCTTCAAGTATACATTGCAAGATACACTGGGAACCGGAAAACGAGTAGGGTCTACTAACCCTTGTGTGTTCCGCTCTGTGCACGCAAGTGCAATTGTATTCCTACGAGACGGATTTTCGTGAAAATTTATACAGTTCCTTCTGCCAAATTTTATTGAAAATTTTAGACTTTGCTTCATATCAGGAAAAAAAAACAGACAGTTTACCTAAATGAGTATGTAGTTTATCTCATTTGTCTTTGTAACAGACCTTGACTCTTTTCTCTGTAAGGTAAGAAATGAGGCAAAATAAAAACATACATTTTAAGAGACAATTAGAGGAAACACAACTTATGCTGTTTAAGAGACAAGTAATTGAAGAGCCCTTATTTTCCCGTTTATAAAAGAATTACAAAATAAAATATCTCGACATTAACGAGATAAGTACCAGAAATGAAGTACAGCCAGAGAGGTTAAAGAAACATCTGGCTACTTAAACTTATCACCTCAAACCAAAGAAAGTGATTAGTCTCGCTCTTAGAATATATTCCAAATGTTTACGAATATCGTAAAAATAATTTGGCCCACTCTAGGAAATAAACCCCAGCTCTCCAGTCGCCCAACACATGGTCTAGTCACTGTACTGATTAACCTATCAGAATCCCTCGCACATGCGTATAAGACTGAGAAATAACGAGGCACTTATGTCTCGAATCTCTTTAATTACATGCGAGAATTTTCCTATCAAACGGGTGAAAGTATATTTCAATTTAATATCCCTATTAAGAAACTGTTTGCATTCAACATGACAAACTAACATTAAGAACCTATCAACACTTGAACGAAAAACTGTTCTTGTAAATTGTCGGCATTCCCACGACTCTTTACTTTTCCAAAATTTAAGTTCATTTTTCATTTTTCGCCTTACCATTTTACAGTAAGTAAAGTCAACTACTGACTGCGTCATGGAACGAAACACCAATGTGTCAAACAATGGTCCAATCTGAATTCTAAAAAAAAAAGTAATTATTGGAGGAAATTACAAGTTCCTCTGGCACTAACATACGACGAATTAAATTGGTGTTCCCTTCTTTCGGAACAATTGCTCAGGGAAAAAACCAAAGTCCCTTACGATGCCAGGGAGTAAATTCCATGCCTGTATCCGATATGGGACAGACACCACTGTATGCTCACAACATTCCCCATCCAAAATCGATTCAGTGTCTTTCTAGATGACAATAACATGTGGTCTCTATTGTATTAACGCAGCTGGTAGAATGCATCGCGTCAGCCTTTATGTTACAGCTGATCATAGTGCAAAGCGAAACAATGTTGTTCAAACTCTATGTGCAACATCTGTAATATGCACATCATAGGACAGATGCGTGTGGCACAGCACGTTGCCTGTCAGTTTGTAAAGAGGGACTTTGTGCTTTGGCCAGTTATGTAGGACTGTGTCTAGCCCTGCCTGAGAATCTGGATTTATTACAGACTGAACTTCATCGTTAATGCTACTTTTACCTTTATGATCTACCATAAATTTTGTTGCTTACAGTTTTCTTAAATTCTCTATTTCTTTAGAGTGTACTTCCTTGAAACATTTTGCTTTAAGCTTAGGCCACCATTTCAAAACATTAAAGAAATGAACACTTCAAAACTCTAGGTTTCAGGCATTATTTTGACGTCATCGTTATGTAACACTAAAAGCATTACTTTCAATGGAATACGATAATATTGTGTTATTAAAAGAAATAACGAATGTTTCGAAATGTGATAAAATATTAGGAAATAACAGTAGCTCAGGCATTTCAAACAACTAATTAAGAGAAAATAAAATTAGAAATGCTAACAATCATTCCGTTCAGAAACAGATACCTATCTGTCTGTCTGTCGCCTTGAGAATCAAATGCTCGTTACTCTAGTCAAAAATAATCTACTAATATTTTTTAAACATGAAGGTTGAATATTGTGGCCACTGGTTTTCATAATAGGTTCCAATTTGGAATGAGATTAAACTTAACTACACTCCAAAACCCACATGCTGTAACGGTGATGTTAACATATTTAACTGTATATATGCAGATGTCCTTCCCACTTCAAGTTTTCCGACATAAAATTTAATTTTCGCTTTGTATCTCAGTAAAATTTGCCTTCGTCGATTACAGGAACCACCGACAATAATTATCTCCATCGAAGTCCCTATTTTTGTATTTGCAATCTCACTTTCCCTCACAGTTTAAATTAAAATCCTGAAGATGGAAATAGCGAAATCTCCGAAACTTTAGAAACTATGTAGCACATTATACATAACCAAAGCCCATAAGACAATAATCTTTAAAGGCGAGAGATCTAACTGATGCAGTCATTCTCTGCATGCACTTATATACGTCCAGAAAATGGGATTTACTCTAAATGATCACTGCCAAACAAAAGTCCACATAGGCGACCTCAGTCTGCCTCTACTTCACAGTCACTAACGATCGATATTCGGAGAAACCAGAGCAGCAATATCCTGTATGCGATATTTTCACTAAGATTACATTGGAATAGATTGCATTTCCATCAACTTGTCAACCTTTACACCGTCACGAAGCGAATTGTGTGATGGATGTTTGAAATCACACTACTCCCAGGACGGTGGAAATTTTAAATTATATGAACTATCTTCCCCTCCATCACTGAATATTCAGCATCTCTCGCTTGCCGTCTCTCCTTCAAATTCATGTACGTTCCAGTGCAAAGGTATGTACAAATAGCTTTACCCTAGAACGCATAATGCATGATAATAGTGTCAGAAATTTCCTTTTCTGCAGCTTCTTATTCAGTATTTCTTGCCTTCTCACTTTTTTTCACTCCTCTCTCACTCAGTAGTTTTCTTTGTATGTGTAGACATCATTATCTTTCCACACCTGCGAATCCTTTTATATCTTATTTTTATCCTCCACGAAAAGGATTTTCTTTGATACTTCTGCCTCTTCAATCTGTTTTACGAGTGAGGCGAAATTATCAAGGGACAGGTTAAGGCTACTACAGGGAGAACGAAAATTGTGTTTTCTCAGATCACCTTCTTTGCTTGTAACTTCGATAGGAATTCATTTTTTATTCATAAAGGTCTCTTTTAAGCGGAAGAGATAGAAGTGCCTCACACAGGGGCTCATCCAGCCTCATATACAATAGGTACCGGGTCTTTCCCGGAGGTAAAGCGGCCGGCGCGTGACGTTGACCACCCACCCCATATAGCGCCGAGTTTAAAGAAAGAGTAGAGCTATACCTCTATTCCCCCCCTGGGATATCGTGGCCTGTTCTAGGGTGAATTTTACCTGTACGTTTACTTTACATAATGCGGTAAGCACCCTCCATGACCCACAACAATATTTCTCTTCTTGTCTGTGAACAATGCTGGTAGACTAAATCTTCATGTGCCACCTTCGCAAGGGGTAAGCAGGAGCCATGAGATCTGGCGATCTCAAGGACCAAGATTTGTGCACCAAAATAACAAATGCATCAATTAGGTATGCGGTTAAAATACTTAATTACATGTCGGCCGAAATGTGTAGGACCTTCTGTTAACAGAATTTCGAGTATCGTATTTAAAAATACAAGTTAGGGTTAGCGGTATGGGAGAACCACAGGGTGTTGTTTACCGAAAGTGGGAAAAAGGTTTAAGTTTGTTCACACGAACTGATAACGTAGTGTTACATACAGCATTTTGAAAATCTAAAAAGCTTGGGAGGACGTAATTGTTGATAATCGGACACGTGGTGGAACAGCATTTTTACTGAAAATAGCTCGCAGGCTAACAGCCTGAAAATAAGAGAAAATTTTGTAGAACATTCTTTGTAGTTATGGAATGCACGATACGTAACTACAAAACACAAATTACATTCTTCTCTAAACCTCCATATTTAGTGGTTGAGCAAAACCTTAAAAAAAAAAAAATTCTTTTTCCTCTGTCATTGAAAACGAATAGAGTCTCTGTAATTCCCTAATATCGAACGTAAAATGGCTGTCAATGTAGAATTAGAAAGATGAGAGGGGGGAAGTGATAAACATTAACGTATTTTTCTTGTTTTTAAGTAGTTAATTTTTAAATCCAGCACTGATTTAAAATTTGACAAAATAATTTATACCACCAAAGTATAAACAAAGGGTTTTCAGAAATATCTTTAATATTATATCGTGTTTTTTTTAATGCTTTTGCTACTTATGAAGTTTAAATTTTTCCACTTCCATTTTTCTCTTCTGAATTCATCATTATAGGAAATCTGTTGAGTCAGAACTACCTTTACCAAGTACCACTCCCCTAACACTTACAGATGTAATGTTGTAATGCTTAACTATCCGCCTAGCGGTGCGTAGCGCGCGGAGCTTCACTTTTTTCTGACACATTCTTTCCTTTCCGCTCTATTTTATGATTTATTTTGGGCCATAATGCATGGAATATTCAAGTATGTTTCCCCTAACTTCGGTTGGAAGATAAGGAGTTAAAAATAAAAGTAACAATTTTGATTAAGAACCTAAGTCAAGAATTTAATCGCAAGTGAGTCTTCATTAATAGACAAAGTTTAGGTTTATATATACGTGTGAATATCTAATGACTTGGAAAGGGTTTATAGTCAAACACAACTATATCAATTAAGGTGTATTTAATGGCTATACTAGACAACTACATTTTTCGGGCTTTACTGGCCATCTTCAGTATGTCTTCAAGAGAACTTAGGTTCTAATATATGCATTGTGCGCGCACGTGGTGCAGAGATCTCTACATAGGGCCTTATTGCGTAATGTAATTTCTATATGTGGTGGTATGGTCTGACTAGAGGCACGATAGAGATATCTAATGACTTTGGGTGTAAAGTGAGGTGCAGTTTAACTTTCTGTCTTACATCTTTTTTTGGAGATCTGGTGTTCAAAACAGCCTAACGTGTGACGGTCCGACCAAGTTTTGAAAAGTCCTAGAGAACTTATCTAAAAAAAAATAATCGACTTAGAATAGTCAAGTGCGAAATTAAATGATAAATTTTTCCTTTTGTCTGTTTGGTGCATAATTTCATTTATATATATATAATATAGAATTTAATATCGGAGGCCTTGAAAAGTACATATATAAGTTTATCTGAACGAGAAAATTTGTCATACGTCTTTCATTTTTCCGCTTTCAGAAACTTTTAATTATAAGGCAACCCAGAGTGGAATATGCCTTTAACCGCTGGGTGGCCTTATCACGTGCAGGACAATAACCTGGGCCTTTCACCACCAAGCCAGATTTCATAAATGAATAAAAATATTCTTAGCTACTGACTAATGTTCCTATCTGTTAGAGTGTGGGAGTTGGAAGCTTTTGGAAAGCACAGTGACAAAGAGGAATCTGATACATAAATCAATTCCAGGACTTTGCTAGTGAATTAAGTCAACAATGTAAAGCTTTGGTGTCAGTACTTGGTATGCTAGTGGCGTCTACGCGCCACGGTGCTTCTGTGTGCCCGGTGGCACTAGGCAGCCTCAACACAAATGGAAACAGATTCTGTCCCCAAATAACTTGCATAGGAATGGACAGTCAGTGTTCTCTTTCATTCGCTCAAAATCTACTGTTTTTTTTCTGTTGCCACCTTGAATATGCTACCACCACCCGCATTGCGCCTCACATTTTCACAGCCCTAAAGGCGATCCACGTCTAGGATAGGCAGCCCGAAGATGAGATACAAGCGGGCCACCACTCCCCAATTTTCGTGTGTCAATATTGCCTTCGGCTTTCTTCTCTGATTCCCTTTACCCTATGCTTTTCCCAGCCAGCCACTCTAGTCAAGCCGAATACGGTAAACAGGGGTGTACATGTGAATATACTACTGGTCACACTAACACTTTAAACTTGACGATAGTTCTGGTATGTCTCTGTAAAGCAAGAAATTACTTCTTGTACACTATATGTTGTGACATTATAGATGTAAAATTAACATGTTTTAACATGAGGATGGATCTAGAAGTTTCTGCGAATCTTTCATCCGTCTTGATAAGTACAAATTAACTTATATATTGAAAACAGTACAAATATGTTATTATCGGAGTATCCGGACTGTAATTTAAGACATTTATTAGTTTACATTAATTAAGTTAAGAAGGATTTGAAAATTTTGAAAATTAAAAATAATTTTAACTAGCACCCTCCCTTTACCACTTTCAAAATAACGGTTAATACACAATTAACACAACTTAAGTAAGCCCAAAGCATTTCCCCACAAAATTATATTTGCAACTACGCATTTCCTATGAATATCATTAAAAACATTCATTTCCGTAAATATTATTAGCGGATTTGTCCCCATAATGAAGTTGCAGATTTTTATCTGTGAAGTAAAAACTAAACTTTACTTTTTCCGTAGACTAATATACAAAATTATACTTCAAAGTGTCAAATATTAAGCTTAAGATAAGAATTGATTCCAACAAAAATCAAGGAAGAAATGTTTGCTGGGCATGAACCCTTGCTCTTCATTGTCCTCTTAGTACGTGTCTCTTGTTTACCCACTCTTTCACATCTAGCCCACACAATATGACATTTTAAGGCGTTAATAATTATTGTTTATTTTGCATCCATTTAGGAGCGCTGTCAATTACGACGATCAAATAAGATCGATTATAGTTCACTGAATATGAACGTGGAGTCTGAGAAAATTGTGACTACAAAAGAGAGGATTTCTGTAATCAGCCTCAGTCAAAGTATTCAAAAAATATCAAATGATCAGGCCAACACAATTTTTTTTTGTTTAAAAGCTTCATGTTTCGTTCTAGACATCAAACATCATCAAACGTCGAAGTGTACAATAATTATAAGCAGTTATTTATCTCAGTAATTAACCAACTTGATGCAAAAAAATTTGTTTTAGAATAAGTGTATTTCATGCCTCAACATATTTTGAGCATATGTGCTCATCATCAGGAGGTCAAAATTGCATTACACAGCCTCTGGTATCATCACACCTATAGGTGGCCGTCTCGTGCACATGTGCTATCGCTGGCTGTTTATAGTATTGTGTTAAGGACAATAAAATATCACGACATTTCACACAGCAAGCCAAATTCTGATAACACAAACCTAAAGGCGTACACGCAAGTCTTCGTTCAATACAATGCTACTGCTTCAATCTACATGAAAGCAAATATCCTGTGCCAAATAATTACGTGACAGTGCTGTTCGTATTAAAGAAGTAAGACGAACTGAAAATAGCCATATTGTCCAGTTTAGTCCCAGTTGTATTGTTTTTTTTTTTTTGCGCTTACAATTGCAAGAAATCCAAACACTCGAGCCTCAAACAAAGAACTAATAATACAGCAACAGAACGAAACAGACTCATGTATTAGCAATGATCTGTAGGTGTATTCTGAGGAAACCGCTTAGGCACTTACTGACGGTTTACGTGGTTCTTTTAGTCGTTCTTAGCACCAGTCGAAATGGCGCCTTAATGGGAACAAAGCTGCTTATGTCCAAACCCTTTCGTATTAAACACTCATTTCTATTCTCCTAGTTTAAATTGTATTTCAAAACAATAAAGAAGTGGCGACACTAATTTCAAGTGTACACCCCTTGTGCAGCTCAGCAGTCGGATGGGTCGATTGCAGTCTGGCCCTGCCTGCACCGGCCAACACCACTGCTTTATTCTAGCTTCTGTCTCAATTGCTTAAAGACATGGCATTACGTGAATCAGTAGTCGGAATAGATTTTCTTTCCTCGTGTGATGATCTTCCGTTACCAATTAATTTATCCTTATATTGAAATGTGAATCTAAATAGCTTAACAATGTTAGAGGAAAAGCTAATTAAGCTTTAGAACTTACTCAATTAATACACCAACAAATGCGCATATATTCATTTAATGATCTAAAATTCACATGAAAACCCTTAAAACGCTCCTACATGTTTCGATCAAACGATCATCCTCAGGGAGCGACAGTACCAACTCAACGTAACGATGTAAATCACTGAGTGTTTTTAAACTATAACTTTAGCAAGGAACAATGTATGCACGCTGAGGATGATCGTTTGATCGAAACATGTAGGAATGTTTTAAGGGTTTTCATGTGAATTTTAGATCATTAAATGAATATATGTGCATTTGTTGGTGTATTAATTAAATAAACTACAGAATGCACGGTGCAGCGATAAACATATCTTTAGAGCTTAGTTGTTGCTTTTTATGCTACAAAGTAAACGCTCTGCCTGCATAGCGTACTTTTGGCTATTGTGTGGCTCTGAAACGTCGAATATTTCCCCAAACAATATTAATCGACTAGTTTTTATATCCAAATAGCGGGGTTGATATTGCTGTACGATATTAATCTTTAGATAAAAATCAAGTGAATCTCAATTTGAAGGTTTATTTACTTTTACGTTCTATAGAATAAATTCAGATTTAACACAAATTCTTTAATTAAGCCGATGAAGTCTCAAAAATAAACGTGTTTTACGCAGCTTATATCTTGAAAACTCAAGATATGCTTTCGAGGAAACGAATAATTTTAAAACAAAATCCGATATTTAGGATATTGCGGAAGAAAAATTAGTAGAATATGAATTTCAGTCTACAAAGCAAAGCGTGACATATTTTAGTGGCGATGTGACAACTGGAGATATAGAGCGTCGGTTAACTGGGGGATTTCGGTTTATTTATCTCTTTCAGGTATAATTTTGTTTATAAAAGCGTATATACCACTAAAGATGGATGAAATTCTGCTTCTTGTTTGAAACAGGAAATTATTGATTTTCTAAAATGCTGGATTCATAGTGAGGAATCTTTCAGGAAGAAAATTTAGCACACTGCTGCAAGTGCAGTAATTATTATCTCATCTGAATGCTGATTTTGAGGAGTTCGAATTGAAATCTTTTCCTTGGCAAAGTGAAAATCTTTATACAGTGTACTGAAATGGGAAAGAATAAGAGAGTAAAATATCTTTAGAGGCACAAAAGCTTGAATCTCCGTAGTACCACGACGGGGGCAAGTTGTAGCTTAAATGACTTCGGCCAAGTTCAAGAACGGCTTTGAAAGTTTCTTTTAGGAGTGTATATTTGGATTTCCTTCTTATATATACAGTACAAAAATACTCTATTTCTAGGATTGAAGCGATGCTTTAAATGGCAACTTCAAGATCATAGTTGCCAATTCCGTTCATTTCTTCCTCTGTGCATAAACTTTAAGTACAGCTTCTATTATTCTCTTCAAATCAAAGAAGCTTTATTAAAAACTGCTTCTTCTTCTTCTTCTTTTTCATATTCAGAAATTTTGTTTTCGATGTTGGCAAAGAGCCACAAAACACTTCGATTATATAGAGGTTTCCAGAAAAGTTATAAAGCTAATATTTAAATAAGCAGGCTATAGAGCGTTATGAGCCATGAGTTGCGTAATTATGTGAATTTTAACTAAATGCATCAGAGCAATTCTGCTGAATTATAAAGCACATTAATGCGAAAACCTACAAACACAAAACATACCTCAAGAAAGCTTTAGAAGTAATAACGATAACGAAGCCTCCATTCCTGACCATAACCGTAAAAGCCAAGAAAGAACAAATCAGAAGATTAATAACTGTAGGAGAGTAATTCTTGTGAGTCGTCACAACATTCAACATGGTAGAGCACATCAAAATGAAGATATTAGGGAAGAAGACGGAACAACACATTTATAAAAATCATGACAAGGTATAAGTAAAGTTGAAAAAAATTGAAAGAATATAAGAAAAACAAAAGGTACTTTATTATTACATAATGAACGATAGAATAGGTGAGGGTATTCTAAGTGTAACGGTGGGAGATTTATATTGATGTAACCGGGACAGCCCAGCCAGAAATATTGATAATCTTATGACATTTGAAGAGCGTTGTTGCTGCTGGCGAGTGTCTTACCTCTATCATCGTCTAACACGAACAAGTTCCTATTTCTATACGACTGCTGGGCTTACCGGTACAGACGCAACTCGTTAGTGGGCGAGTGCACTGCATTGTAGTAACAAAGTACAGAAGCTTACGCATCGCTAACCCCAAATTCAGACAAGGTCCATAACCATAACCAAAACCATATTTATATTTCATTTTACGGCACCAATTTTTACTCAAAATATAAATCGTCGAAGGGACTGGTGGTGAGAATAATGAACTAAAACGGGCGTGAAAGGAAATAGGAGTTCATAGATGATATTAGGATATGTGCCTGCAGGTAATTACGAAAACCAAAATACGTTCAATTAGGACGACAGTTGTTTCGCCCAAGGTACGAAAATCACACAGAATTCGAGGCCTAGACACTTGAGCTAACTTTTTAAGTTTACTAGCCAACTCCATTAATCTGTTTCTCAGCGACATACTCTGTAGAGTTCACTGTCAGAGTAATAATTTATTACGGTCTGAAATATTTTCTTTATAAGATAGTATTATCAGGCAACGAACAGATATCTAGTCGAGTTACGACCAGTCAATAATTTCATAAATATCCTCTTGACAATTGGAAACTTCTGTGATAGGCGTGTAGTATGTATCACAAGAAATACACAAAATTAGAAAAAAACACCCTGTATTTGTAAATTTTGTGTGTATTTACAATTAATATAAAAGTTTGTTTTATAATGTTACATTTTCTGCAAAGTTTCAGCAAAGCTGTGAGATCTGGAGCTTTCTCGTCAGTGCTGTTGAAGTTTCCCTTCTTGTGATATGCGCTGTTGTATCATGGAAGACTGGTGGCTAATGTTTCGAGAAAACTTAGTGATCTCGCCGTAAAGGAACGAAACGTCTCGAAAATTGTGCTGATAATTCTTGTAACAAAATGCCCACCTGTAATTTGACCAAACAACTCTTTTTCCTCTCAAGAGTCCCCTACACATCCCACTGCCAGGGAACCGTTTGTTGTAGCGTCTTTATCTCACCCCGAATGGAAAATGAGACAGGTTTTTTTCTGCCCTGTGGAATGTTTAACAATGGAGGCTATCTGTATTCCTTTTGAAAAGTGCGTTGTGAATTTTAATTTTCAGTTAGTAATGTTATTAAACCATTGCACCGTGCATTTTGAAATCTACTTAGTTCACTCACCAACAAATGCACTATTTATTAGATCGATTAAATTTTTAAATTTACATTAAAATACACAATAATATCGCTCCTACATGTTTCGGTCTTTAATGACCATCATCAGGGAGCTTTATCTGTATCTAACTAAAGTTATATTTATGTTAAAACACTCGGTAAAATTACGTCGTTATATAAATTAGGTGATGTGGCAGCGTGTCGTAGAGCGGCGTGTGTGTTGTGTGCAGTGCAGTGCAGAATGAGACTCACTCTGCACTACACACAACACACACGCCTGCACATCACCTAATGTATATGTAAATAGAAGACGTAATTTTACCGAGTGTTTTAACATAAATATAACTTTAGTTAGGTGCAGATAAAGCTCCCTGATGATGGTCATTAAAGACCGAAATATGTAGGAGAGATATTATTGTGTATTTTAATGTAAATTTAAAACTTGTAACCAAGTTAATAAATAGTGCATTTGTTGGTGAGTTAACTACGTAGTTCTTAAAACATATTGCTGAAAACACAGTATTTGTATTCCAAAGTAGGTACAATTTTGGGCGTTCCGAGCGGGAAAACCAAGTTTTCGAATTCGGATCAAGACACTGACACAGGTTCATGATCCACCCGGCCTTAGTGTCTTGTGCCGTGGTTTGTACTCTGGTTCAAAATGTTTTGCCATCTGAAACAGAAAATGCCGAAGTATCTAATACACAACGACAGAGTAAGCAGGACAGTCAAGAATTACTGCTCAGAGATCTTACGTTTCTGGCCCAGACATATTTTTAATAAACTTTGAGAGTAATTGCTCTCAATATGCTACAATGGTTCAGGAATTTTGCATTTGCTTACCGTCGATTTATGAATAGAAGTTACAGTTGTGGAATTTTGAAATATTTAGATGTTCCATACAAATCCTATATCAAGAGAGTAACAAATTTACATAGTTAAGGAAACACTTTTTTAAAACTGATTCTTTAGTTAAAGGGTGAAATACTGCAATTTTTTAAAAATAATATTAATAGGAGGGGCACGCGGTGGCGCAGTTGGTTAAAGCACTGCGCTACAAGCCGGAAGGTAGGGGGTTCGATTCCCGATTGTCTCATTGGAATTTTAAATTGACATAATCCTTCCGGTCGCACTGTGGCCTTGGGGCTGACTCAGCCTCTAACAGAAATGAGTACCAGGAATATTTCCTGGGGTAAAGGCGGCCGGTGCGTAGGGCTGACAACCTTACCACCTTGATGTGTCGATTGTCTTGAAATCTGGGAGCCTTATATTCCTGGAACCCTCAGGGCCTGTCCAGGCCTGTAATGGGATTGCTTCCTTTTAATATTAAGAGGTACACCATAAGAAGCTAATATTCGTCATCAGCTGCATTTTGTCAAACTGAAGGCTCATTATAGCCTTCATAAGAGCTCGCCACTGGTCTCTTGTCACAAGTGGTCCACTGTGCAATTTATACTATTGCTCTCCATTGTTGATAATAATCGACTATACTTTCGTTGAATGTGCATCACCCCCACAGAACCATAATTCAGATTACCATTTTAAAATCTAATATTTTTTATTCATCATTATTTCAACATTTAAATATAACTTTAACCAAAATCATATGACTTTACCTGTGGAGTGATCGCGACAATATATAAATATATTTGCATTCTTGCTCTTACCACCATGAAGATGACCAAATGAGTGGCCGAAATATGTTGGTGATCGCTACGTAATTAAATTACATTCACAAATAAAGTGCATTTGTTGGTTTTGTAATAAATTTTATATATCTAACTAAAGAATGGACTATGGAACATATCGAACAAATGAACTATTATTTGCTTTCTATGTTTGTGACGACGGCAGGTTATTGACTGGACACATAATATACGTATTCCATGTGCCTCTCTAGACTGTGCAGTACACACACGCGCCACGGGAAAATATGCTGCCATAACACCGGCTACGTCCATGTGAACGGACACGATAGAACCATTACTGTAGTTTTAGCTAAGCACTCTATAAAGCTCCCTGATGAAGGATCCCTTGTGATCCGAAACATGTTGGATCAATTTTACATATTTTAAAATAATTTATAATAATTCTAATTTTATCTACGAATTATATATTTGTGTATCTGTTGGATAATAAAGTGTTTTAATCGTCATTGATGAACGGTACAAATATGAAGATAATATAATCAATATTTCTTTCTTTTTTTAATTAAACAAAAGCAGTTTGTCACTTTACTCTGCTTCCCGCTGACTAATGAGCTCATCCAGCTCATTAATTAACTAAAGAATTCAATAGGCCTGAGTCATTGTGAGGAAGCTAGTACTTATTCACATAGTTAAAAAATTCCGAGAAATTTTTTTAAAACTCAACTTTGAAGACAGCACACAGCCTATCGCCAGCAAGATCAGTGTAATCCACCGTTTCCTACTCTATGACCCTAATATGAATTTCATTTTATGTTTTGTTGACCGTGCTACTCGATACACACGTGTAATATAAACCACCTTGACGCACTATTTATAAGTTAAAGTCCCGTTACAGGCCTGGAGTGTCCCAGACGTTTCCAGGAAGTTAAGGTTCCCCGAGTACATGACAATGGCCCAGGATGGTGGTAAGGTTGTCAGTCTTACGCACTGGCCGCTTTTACCCCCAGGAAATACTCCTGGTACTCATTTCTGTTAGGGGCTGAGCCGGCCTCAGGGCCTTAGTGCGATCGGAGGGATTATGTCAATAAAAAAATTCCAGTGACATCATCTGAGTCCGAACCAGCGACTTTCCGATTTGTAGCACAGCACCTTAACCACTGTGCTACCGCGGTCCCCTGATGCACTATTTATCCTCAGTTTATTTCGTCAAACAACCTCTATATGTTTCGGGCATATTTGTGCCCCAGCATCAGGAGGTAAACTGTAAACATACAACAATTTGTACTTGCTGTATATATATATATAGTACTCTTCCTGATGATGGGCTACAAATATGCCCGAAACATGTAGAGGCAATTGACGAGATAAACTGAGGATAAATAATGTATCAATTTGGTTTTCATTACACGTATGCATTTCTTTATTACATTTTCATCTGCGCATATTTAATGCAAGCAGACCTTCCTCACCAAAACGCTGCGTGTCATATTACCAGTGCATTTTATTCTCCCTCACCTGATCTCCCGGTTCTTATTTGGTGAGGGCTGAAAACCGTGAAGCTCTTCACTATGCAATATTATCTACTATTTTATGTGACTTTTACAATCTAATATTATTTCCAATTCTACTATGATGGACGAACTCTTTAGTATTAGGTGTTTTGATGTATTTCCTCTTCCTAATTTTAAGTGTTAGTTTCTTTGAATAACTTATTCTCATACACAGGGAATTTGTCGATCATCTGCTCCAATTCATCACAGAAAATTTCATGATTTAATAGCATTATTTGTTAAATATTACCAATAACAACTCTAATCACTGGACTACTGTTACCGATGATCCTGATTCGAAGCCAGATCAAAAATATGCTCGGCGGAGAAACAGACAAAAATACGTGAGAAGAATAAAGTAAAATTTAGGAATTCCAGCAAAAAAAATTCGCTTTTGTGCAATACACTGGTACATTGTGAGGGTGTGGACTGCAAGGTTACTGGCATTAAGTTTATGACTGTGTTTAGCACGCGAAGGGATGCGGCTTGCTTTTAGCTAGGGTTACAACCATATTGCCGCTCTGTCTCACTGGGAACAGTACATTCTATGCCCCTTTCGGCATATATCAATCAGACAGCTGTTATGCTTGATGAGAGTAGGGGCCGTGAAGCTAGCACAGGCTGGGTTTGGGGGACTTCTTAGCGGACACTCGTGTGAGGAGGTTGAAGGGGAAATGTGGCGATAATAAAGAGGTGTAATTTGTTGATACAATTTGTAACAGTGCCGGACACAAATAAATTGATTGTGAATATCAAATTATAAAAATTAAAGTAACTGTGAGAATAAAACTATAGAGGCGAAACCACAAATATCCTTCTTATCATCTAGTCGATTGACACTTAAAGTTTCTTGTGACCACCACGCGTTATATTCCCTGGGTGGAGTTCGTGTTCCCGTCTTTGAGATTTGGCCGGTTATACTATTGATATGATTCCCTTCTTATAAAAAGTCTTCCTTTAATTTACTGCTTAAATTTAAATTTTGTACAAAAAGCAACACCTTCTGACCATTCACTGCCGTCTTAATCACACCTATCTCTTGTATTGTTTCTAAACAAGACACATTTCGGTACTTTCCTTGGAAATATCTGTCAGCAACCTTGGCCTGCAGAGAATTCTTACTTTTAAATTTCCAAATATCCTCGTTGTTTTCTCTGCTCTTGTTGCTAAGTAAAATTTGCAACCAAATCTTTTGGCCCTGTTAGATGAAAAGAATCTGCGTCCTATCTAATCTCCTCCCCGCTGCGAAATTTTTATTTCTTGAAACAAGTTAATTTGGGGGTTGTCCGTATTGGTCAGTGTAACAATATTTCTTTCCTAAAATTTAATTACCCTTGATCTTTATTATTTGCACCCCGTTGTGTTATAAGATGAGGTAATTAAATAGAATTGTGGGGATAATTATTTGGACAATAATAATTAATTGTTATTGCATGTAAGTGTGATAAATATTACAGTAGATGGTTTTAATACCACGTGTTTCAACCCCTATAGGTCAGCTTCATGTTATACGTCAATGAGGTCCATGGTTTTTCTTATCTTATCTACATGATAGCTGTTGGCGATATGGTTTGTGCACTGGACTGTGTTTCCCTGTCCGGGGAGTGTTTTTTATCTCCTTTTTTTTTTGTTTTTGGCTTTATGTAAGTACCTTGTGAGAAATCTGAGTTTTATTGATTTTGTGGTTATCTTTTAAGTTTTAGTTTTGTTTTCTGAGGTTGCATATACAGAATGTTCCTATGGTGTTAAAACGTTTCCCCATTGTTTCTGATGTGTACACTTTCCATTGTGCCTTCTTTTACACAAATCTCCAGTATTTATATTGATTACTGTGAACTTGTGTTGTTACTTACAGTGCAGTGTTTATATGTTCTTTAAATCTTGTTGAGAATAATTTTTTGGTTTGTCCCATATATTTTTGGGCAGTCGTGGCATTCAAATTGGAATGTGGCCTTTAGGGTTTTGTATGTTTTAGTTTTCGTTTTGAGTGGATTTCCTGTTGTATTATTAGTCTTGATATATATGTTTATGCGTATACTTTTTAACAGTTGATGGAGTTAATTTCTTACCTAGTGTAGTAAGAGTGGACCGTCGATCCCGGTGGCCGAGAGGTCAAAGGAGTAGGTTTGCGGCAGCTGACTTTCTGGGATTGTGGTTTCGACTCCCGCCGGGTGCATGGATGCCTGTCTCTCGTAAATGTTTTTTTATCAGGTAGAGGTTTATGTGTCGGATCGAACTTTTGTTCACAGGAGTCCTATGGAATGTGGTGTGTCTGATTATGAATTATCTCTAAACCTTAAGAGTGAGGTGACCTATGACAGAGTAGGGCTGTTGTGCCACAAAAAAAGTGAAAACTTCGCACAATACAAAACACAATGGACGTACTGCCATGACAAACAAAGAAAAAAAATTATCACTACAGAAAAACTTTACATACACAGCAGCAGCAAACAAAAAAATCAATTATACGATAAACACACTGTCACCAAAACCCGATTCTCGATCAAATGCACACATACAAAACTAAGAACAAAACACAAAATCAGGAAAACACCCACCTAACAGGCAACACAATCCAATATACACCACATCTCCAAAATCTGAAACGTAAGAACGATAGACAAAAAAAAACTAATTACATTATATAATAAACCTGAAATTGACCTATTAAAGTAGAAACATGTTGTATCAAATATCATACATTTTGGTAAATATTTTATGTAAAAAAATAATAATAATAACAGTAAATAATTATTTGCAGATAAGGCAATGTGTACTTCTGTTTAAGTATTTTTCATTCCCACACTATTCAATGACTGAAGTTTCTGATATTCGTTAATAAGTAGGTTACTCATAAGCTATAGACATCGATTAGTTAATTAGTCCATTTGGTTAACTGTAACTGTTATATACAGGGCATGCCCACAGGGAACATAATGCGTCTGATCTGTGTGCAAATGTCGTGCCCTAATTGCTGAAACCTATAATCCAACCCTTGTTATATTCAAGACTACAGACTGCAGACTGCACTTTATATGCAAGTTAACTGCTAAATCCCTCAAGTGGTGTATTCCTATATTGTAATGTATATAAAATTCCAATCTCATGAACACGTCGCTTCTTCAAAGCTGAGACAAAACACTTACGGCTCATTAGGGAAAGAGTCTTTGATTATTGAGCAAATTATATGAAATATATACATAATGTGATGATGACACTCAGAGTTATTTAAATTAATAAGACGATAACTAGTTATTTTGTATATTATTGGGGTATTTCAGTTACATTGTCTAACGAATAGAAAGATGGATATTTAACTAGATATAGCAAATAAAGTGGAAGCTTGATCATTGGGATCGTGAATTATAATCTCGCTGAAGGCATAGACGTTCGTCTCGTCTGATTTTTGCATGTGGTGCATGTTTCGTTCTACGCGACGTGCTGGTGAATCATTCAAGGGAGTCATACCGGATATGTGTGTGTGTGTGAGTGTGTGCCTAATTGTGTGAGACTTAGAAAATTCAAAACGAGACGAACTAGGTCCAATTTGGGCTGTATTGCCACAAAAAGCATTTTATAACGCAACTAATTATTCCAAAGAACAAGGAAATCACCACCACCCCCCCCCCCGGCTCCAGGGCTTTGAAAGAGGGATCATTCAAAATTTAACGAGTTATTTTACAGTATAACGATCAGGGTCACGTTAGAGTATCCACTCCACATATTAACCAGCGACTTCATATAATAACGACCAGATCCCAGTAAAATCACGGAATAGGGATCAAGCCAACAATTTTAAATCGCTTTTCCATAGGGACTTCATAAACTAACGTCACGACTTCTCATAGAGTGACAAGACAACATTTACTCTATGTGATGACTAATCATTCCACACGTAAACTAGTTATGACCTACAGGAGCCACGTAATTCAGACAAAAACATCTCGACCCCCAAGACATAGAATGAGGAATCGTTAAAATTTGTAACTAATTATTTCTTGTGAAGTAAGAGAAAAAACCAACAAGATGCAACCGTTAGATGTTTATTATCTACAGTTTCTCAACATGTTTTGGGCATCATTATGCCCATCTTCAATAGAACAAGAAATGTGTTACTGCACGTGGTGTGCTGCGCAGGTCCTGCTGGTTGTGGTTGGTAGCGGTTGTGGGGCGCTGTGTTGTAGGGTGCGAGCACTGTGAAGGTTAATGTTCGTCACAGTGCTCGCACCCTACAACGCAGATTAAGGAAATGGATAATTCTAAAGACTTACACTTACAACGGTAAATCATACCGTAAATAAGTTAGTAAGTTCACTCATTCATTAAGTTCCAAAGTCTAGAATGGATTCTTCTGGATCAAGGGCGTTTCAAACAGCGCGATCTTGTGAATATTGCAGTGAACTGGAAATTCCAGGAAGCTTTAAGCCATAGACACAATAAACATTCCAGAAATCATGACTCCCAAATAAAACCGCAGCAAAAATTTCAAATCCCGCGTGGTAAAATATTTTTCTTTTTCAGGCTAAAGTTTGTTTCTTAGGTGAACACGTGTCATCTTCTTATCAACGATCCCCTGCTCAAAGTTACTCGGTCTAATTCTTATAGACTACACAGTGTTCCATTACTTGCTTAACTGAGCACTGAAATATCCTCTTCGCCTTCAATTTTCTTCAGTATGACGTCACAATGACCTAAATGTAGAAATCATCCAAATGACACAGCGACGGAAGACAGGCCATCATGGATGGAGACCAAAAGACGCGGTGACCTTTCATCATTCAAGCAGTGAAAAGGTAATCCTTTGTTCCTCATGAAAGCACGGAAACGGGAAGAAGACGTTTTGTGTTAGTTTGGACTGATGCCAGATCATTTCCAAGACTTTTTGTGAAACGGCTTACAGAGTCATAGCACAAACAGAGCAAATAAAAAACAGACGGACGATTTTAAGATCACAGGAGAGATTGTGACTTGATGAGCTGTTCAACTCTGTAGGCATTCCTTAGATTAAGAAAGCTTTTTCTAAGAAGACGAAGAAAGGTGAAACGGGCGAATGATAAATACAACGAAAAGAGAAATATTTTGTGTTACGTCACATAAGCGCTGCTATTTACATGTAACTGTCTGAACGGCGTCACACACCAAAATACTTGAATTCCAATCAACAATGCCGTCAGAAATACAAACTAAGATAATTTTACCTAACGTAAAGAGGCTGTTATTGTCTAGTGATTTTAAATTCACAGAAATTTTAATCAAACTTAAGTTATATGATTTTTGTAGAGAAGAATATAACTGAGGTCTTGTTAAATTCGAACTTCATGAAATTAGAAATGCACCATCCTTAACAAAGCTTTTATCCCATTAATAACAGATTGACCAGTAAGTGTATCGTTTCACGAATTGTTTTGATGTCTTCAGCAGAATGAAGGTAACACTCGACCACATTATCCAGAGTGTTAATTGAATAGTTCACAAGACGTGGACCTGAAACTGATCGTTGTGAAATACCAAATAACACTTCATGCGGTGAATACAGCGCTGTACAGCAATGGGCACGACTTTCTTTTAGTAAAGTAACAAGTCAAATGAGTTTATGAATCAGCAGATGGTTCGTAGTCATTTATTTAGTCTTCGAAAACGCAGAGCACGTAGAAATATATCAAAGTCTCTGCTGACACCAAAAGAGGTGGTATCAACCGGTCGCTGAAAATAAACTCACGGAGTTACAGAATCAAAGTGTTTAACAGGGTAGGTAGCGATTGATTTAGATACGAAAAAAATCGTTGTTTAAATAGTGGGAAACATGATCAGGGATAACAAAGCCAAATATTTTGGAAAAGGCATTGAGAATGGAGATTTGTCTCTGCTCTTTGGATCATTCCTTCCTTTTTCAAAACATGGGCAACAGCGGCCTCTTTCCAGATGGTATGGAAACTTCGATGAGAAAAGCTGAGATTGAGAATAATTTAAGGACAGATATAAAATTATACCAAGAACCCTTTAATATTAATTCGGTAGTGTCAAGTCCAACAGATTTTGAAGGTCTTAGGCGCTTAATGGCCTATAGATCATGTGAGTCACAGGCAGAAGCTCAAAATTAATAGTCCGAGGACAGAGAATCAATTAACAAATCACGCATGGAGGGATTATGAAAGAAAGTGTTATGTATTCAGTAAAATCCACTGCAGTTTCACGAGGCAAGAACAGATTTTGTCCTTCAAATTCAAGTTCAATGGAATTTTTGTCCCTTTTCCTAAACGAGAAAAAACATTCATAGAATAACACAGGATTAATTTTAAGCTTGTTATCAATATTCTTAAGTAATTCAGTCTTGTTCCTTGGGGGAAAATTTGTGATAAAATATTTAGACATATGTTTCTTAAACCTCTTGTAGAATAAACTCTTCTTTCCTGGCACAAAGACATAATTCATTAGCAAGCCATACGGGCAATTCGCAGCTCTTGAAGTACTTAGTAGTTACAGCTGTTTCTTTTGTAGGAGTCGCTGCAGCAGTGAGAATCATAACAACAGCAGAGACAAAAGGGATGTTTTTGTTGACAGAAGATCTGTCGTACGTAAAAAGTGTGAATTACTCCCCTAGAGAATAATTTCTGAAAAAGAATTCTGACAAAAAATTGAATCTACGGATATTTAACTTTACTTCCGTGATGTAATAATAAAAATAATGAATTTAAATGCTTGTTTTTAATAAACTTGCTTGTTTGTAATAACGTGATTAATATTCTAAGTGAATTATTAACAAACTTTAATAATCGTATGAGTCAGTATTTTCAGAGTAACATACAACTCTCACTTCAAATCTAAACTGAGCTAAGGAAACAGAAAGATTCTCAATTTCCTGAAACACAAATTTGCCCATTTGTATCCTTATCTATACCTAACCATACTAGTGTACCAATAACATTCTTGGCCTGTAGTGGCGAGATGCCCATTTCGACTCTAAGCAAGGACACAGTCAATCCTAAGTGGGCAATATTGTGATTCCCTCTACAACTTCCTTGCAAATCCTTGGTTATTTTACGGTAACTGTGTTAACCTAAGACTTCTTCCTACCAAACACCTTGTAGTTTATCATCCAAACATATGACACTACGCAGTCTTGTAATACTGACAACACCCCCCCCCCCCCAACT
>Ga0123352_10002297_pt1 | contig 26466 bp, 16 predicted proteins | sample TergutLab28metaG_FD_89700 | JGI IMG/M metagenome (GOLD analysis project Ga0123352, IMG submission 89700) | Labiotermes labralis P1 segment gut microbial communities from Petit-Saut dam, French Guiana - Lab288 P1 | ecosystem: Host-associated > Arthropoda: Insects > Digestive system > Gut ... | reverse complement strand
TTACCCTTAACATTTAATTTGGGAAGGGGAAGTTATGTTCCCGTTTTGAGAAAGAAATTTGCAAAAAAAATAGTGGAATTTACAAAGTTTTTAACCCCCCCCCCCCCCCCAAAAAAAAAGGGGAGATTTTCATGAATGAACTGTGCATGTGAAAACATAATTTGACTTAAAATTTCCAGATTTTATCCTGAGACACTTGACACTCATGCAGTCCCCAGCTAGTAGAGTTAATATGGCATTAGCCTCTTTCACCTACAAGAAGTACAATAGGACATTAATGATGTTACTGATGTGGAGTCAACACATGCATATATAAAGAGGTTAAGCGCCTTAATAGGCACTGTAGGTAGATAGACACTTGGTACAAAAACTATTGAAATGCACTCTGCTATAGTCGAAACTTACTGGGAGGTTTCTGCTTCGCTTGTTGCCTGAATGATCCCAGACATTGATACCAATTCTTCATTATTTGCCCAGGTTACCTACAATACATTCATACAGTGGTTTTATTTGAGGTTGACTGCTTTAAGGACCAAGGATTCTGACACACTGTGCGTGTTGACAAAGGCACAACAGGCATGACTGAGTTAACATTCTCACTGTGATGCAATTTTAGACCGCATACTTTCAGAACAGGCAATGTTATGATCAGTTACGCTCAAAGGATGAAAACTGCGGAGACTGGGAAGGGTTTATGTATAGAACTAGATCGTTGAGTGGGTGTCAACCCCTCACCAGTTCCAGCAACAGTCTGTGCTTTAGTTTTGTGATTTTGAGAAAATAGAGTGGCATTCTTTATACAACAAGCCTTTATTTTATGCCCTAGTTATGTTTCGGTTAACAGGGGCTTAAATCACAGGCATAAATAAAAAAATGATATTCCCATTAGAAATAAGGGGTTAGAATATAGAACACAATGAGTCAAAGGGCATTAAACCAGAATGAGGAAACACCTGGGCTAAATTTTGTTGATTGATAGGGATATCTTGTGATGGACAAATCTAAATAACTCAAATAATAACTGAGCATCTGTCTAACTAATGATTGCATGAATACAGAGTTTGTACTGAAGCTCATCTTACAATAAGTAATTTGGATTCATAATATACCAACTGCAGTTTCATCACTAACTTAACTCCTCATATCCTGTAATATAACATAAGCCGTACTGTTGTTATGCAAAGAAACATTGAACTGTATCCCATTTACTACTTGCATCAAATACTTCTGCTGGAAACATAAGATGTATAATTAACAACATCAAAATAAGATGAATACTAGCTCACTCAGGGTGCAAAAAAACATGGAAAGATGAAATTAAGTAAAGATTTATTACAACAAAATGAAGTACTTTCTCACATTGCCAAGCCCACGCGTTAAACCAACAAAACTGGTTCACTGCCTAGCTACCACAATGGAAACAACACAAAACTGTACACATAAAATAACCTGCATTATGTTGTACCATAAAGCAAATAGAATTTAAACTAAACATGACGTACATACAGTGCAACACAATGACACTGTCTTGGCTGGTGGTAAGAACCAAAGTTGAAATCCAGAATTCCAATCCCAAACGGAATTTTGTAAATGTTACTTACGACGAGTTCACAAGCTTAGTGACGACCATGCAACGATCGAGAAAACTGTGATGAAGGATACTGTAGGTTGCATAATATTGTCCTGGCACAGTGCTAAAGAGGGACATGCAGTGGTGCAGTTGTTTGAGTCACTGTGCTACAAGCCAGAAGGTCACGGGTTTGATTCCTGATGGTGTCATTGGAATTTTTCATTGATATAGTCCTCCCGGCTGCACTGTGGCCCAGGGTTGACTCGGCATCTAACAGAAATGAGTACCAGGAATATTTCCTGGGGGTGAAGGCGTAGGGCTGACAACTTTACCACCTTCATGTGCCGAATGTCGTGAAATCTGGGAGCCTTAACCCCCTGGAACCCCAAGGGCCGTCATGGGAGTGCTTTATATATATGATGACCAACACCTGTAACCGTCTAGATCACTACAACGCTAAGTTACCTAGCTAGTTCAGTCGTTGCGTTGTTACGTATTGATCTTACACAGACACATAAGCAGAGACAGACTTAATTAGGCTTGGTTCTTAGGGGACAATTCGCTAAGTCTAGCAACACTGATTATTAAATTTTCTTTTTATTATGCAAAGGGTTCTAATTACGAACTGAACTGGAACTTTTATTACAACTGATTCTTAATTGATATTGCTGTTCTGTCGTCTGGCGGACACGAGGGCCCGAAACTAAGTGTGTTCTGAACCCAGTTTGGGCAGCTTCCGGAACACTTGCCCTCCCATAAAACACTTTGGGTTGTGACCAAACATGCAACTCCTGTTTGCTGTAGCCAGCTCTAACCTTCACCATGGGTAGCCGCATTCCACCTCGCGACATCACGGCCATAAACCTAAGAATATCCACTTATTGGCGAGATCTTAAGGCCTTGAGGTCCGTACCTCCCATTGTGGCACTATAACCTCCATCCCATGCGCCAGTATACATTTCGCTCGAATTCTATTAACTTTGTAATTCATTCAGCCAATTGTAATGTGTACCGAGTACATCTGTGATCTGGTCTCGAACCAAAGGTCACCGGTAACACACCATATCCCCCAAAGTACAAAGTACAGAGAATAACATGTATGAATATTATGTTGCGTTTCGGTGAGTCACACCAGTTTAATTGCAGTTATATATATATATATATATATATATATATATATATGATCATATTATTTGAAAATCTATAATTAAAAACAACGACTCTTCAAAATTGATCACACTATTCGTACATGTAATTTTGTGTGTGTGTCGCGTGTACATTTGCCAACCTACTCGTACAGTCATGCATGTGAATTCGCAATATAAATAATAAATTCAAATGAAAAAATTATACGTAAATGATAAGACGTTTTAAAGGTGTAGCATTTGTGTAATCGAAACATTCAGGGTTGTTAATCCGGTAACAAACGTCCACCAAACCAAATGAGGGTTTGACGTCCTCACACCACGGTCCTTTAAGCCAGGGAATAATCAGTGCCTGACAAGACAAGTGAAAGGATAAAGCTCGCAGCGTGATGCTGGTCCACAAGTCCCCTGCTGCTATATTGAACGCTTGCCAGTTAGTAGTCTTGAAGAAGGAATTCTCGAACGTTTCAAAAAGAAACCTGTCAATTTGAATGTTCCATGTTTCACCAAAAAAAGATGTTGAAAATCCCACTCACTTGAAAATTGGGTGTTGCTGCTAAGCAGAACCATCATACAATACAAAAACCCCAAACCCAGGGCTGAAAAAGATAGCCGATCACAGGAGTTACATTCAATCATACTACCCAAAATTAAAGAAAATGAGCTGTTGCCAATTTTGGAAACAACCGATAAGTTTTAGACAGGTTTTTAAAATGTAAGAGTGAGTTTGTATCACTCAGTCTTAAGATATCTGCCGAAAACTGCTAAGGAGGTACAGTAGCTACTGGCAGATATTCTGCGAGTGTAGTATTTATGGAGTATACAAGTTTTCCTCAGTGCCAGATAAATAGGTACAGAAATACCTTTATTATTGCAACCTGTGTCATGTTTGACATACACAAAAATGATTATTACGAGTGGGTGCTGATAAGTCCTTAGCCCGACCTACTTCCCGATGTCGTAGGACGGAATCGATAGTGTCGTTGGAAAAAGGGGTCTGTTCATGTGCCGAAATGCAAGTCTTTTCTTGTTACAGAGGCTGGAAAGAAGCATGTCAAACGACGCACGCAATTTCAACAACATCGAGACGCGAGCTGACATCAGGTTATTTTTTCACGCCATTCTGACAGAAACATTGCAGGAACATGCACCATCGTATGCCACCGTTAACAACTGGGTGGCCCAGTTTAAACCTGATGATTTTACCACCTGTGATGCACCTCGTCCTGGACGACCCAAAACAGTGACCACCCCGGATATTATTGATAAAATTAACGAACTAATCTTGGAAGACCGCCGGATTTCGGCTAAATCAATAGCTGAGCAACTGGGCATCTCACGTGAGCGGATTAGGTCCATCATTCATGAAGATTTGGACATGCGGAAGCTCTCCACGAAGTGGGTCCCGAAATCCCTGAACGCGGATCAAAAACGTCAACGGTGCCGGTCGTCTGAGCAACTATTGGAATTTTTTCGGCGCGATCCAAATGATTTCCTGTCGCGATTGGTGACCACGGACGAAACCTGGTTATATCACTATGACCCGGAGACAAAGCAACAATCAATGGAGTGGCGGCTTAGCGGCTCACCCCGCCCCAAAAAATTCCGGGTGCAAAAATCCGCTGGAAAAGTTCTCGCCTCGATTTTGGGATCAAGACGGCATCCTCCTCATTTAGTATCTTCCAAAGGGCCAAACTATCAACGCGGAGTATCACTCATCTCTGCTGGTGCATTTGAAGTATATTTTTAAGGAAAAACGCAGGTCGCGGAAGGTCACCAAGGGGGTCTTGTTTTTGTACGACAATGCCCCGGCTCACCGGGCACTTGCAACCCAGTAGAAACTGGCCTACCTGAGCTTCCACCGTCTTGATCACCCACCCTATTCTCCTGATCTGGCCCCATCGGACTACCACCTGTTCCCTGGACTGAAAAAACAATTGAAAGGTTGCCATTTTTCGTCCGACGCGGAGGTCATTGCTGCTGCGGAGACGTGGTTGGACGAACAACCTTCTGAATTTTTTTTTGAGTGGCTTGCAAAAGTTAGAGCAACGGGCTAAGAAGTGAATTGAGCTTAGTGGGGAATATGCTGAATAAATCCCGAGTTTGTTCGCTGTAGCTTGTTTCCTTCCTGGTCGGGCTAAGTACTTATCAGCCCCCCCCCCCCATAATTAATGAATTGAATACGGTTACATTGAAGAATACTACAGAAATTTTGTGTTTGTGTAATTATCAGACTGAATAACGTATACTGTAATTTCGTTTCGGTATCGCACTGCTGTACCCCAAAAAAGACCGACTAAGCTAAAACGGTCAACGCTGAGGTTTCCGGAAGGAAGAGAGCCGGCTTCACTTGGGCCACAAGGCAAATACCCTTACGTTTAGATTAATAATGGAGTTTTAATTAGGACTGTGGAAAAGAAATTTATAAACCAACACCATTTTAAACATATGAGAATACACGTAAAATTAGAACACTCCGCCATCTAACAGGTAAGGAAATTTTGAGTCGTGTTTTTTGTACATAATCTATAGCTTCCTACGTGATAATTATCAAATGAAACCTGAAAATGTTAGAATGGGTTATTCCACTGTGTTTTCGAAAGAAAAGGTAAGGTGAGTGACCCTTAAAACCAAATATTTTAGACATATTTTTAGTGGTCACCACTTCCTCACCTGAGAAGAATGATTCTGCCTCTACTGCTAGTAAACGTACATGTAGCAGGCAGTTTGGAATATCCAGAGAAGTTTCTAGAATCGGCTTCATGTGAAAGATCGGCAGACTAGGCGAATCATGTAATGTACAAAATTAATGTTTGTATCTGCTGCTTAGGAGATGGCGCTTTCTACTCGTTACATGTCTGATGTAGTAATAGTAAAGTTCTCCGTAGAAGAGGTCATGAAGGCCCAGACGGGGAGTAGAGTTCTAGCTCTAATCTTTCTTAAACTTCGGCGCTAGATAGGGGTGGGTGGTCAACGCCACGCCCCGACCGCTTTACCGCCGGGAAAGACCCGGAACTCATTATGTAGGAGGCTGGGTGGGCCCAGGGCCAGTCGAGACGGGTGCGGAGTCTTGTGCAATAGAAAACGTTATTAACTACTTTGCCCAAGAAGGAGTTACATTACTAAAAGTTTGACATAATAGTTTGCTAATTAGCAGAACCACTGAAAAAGTTAATATAGTAACCCAGTGTATTAATTTTAACTTCAGTTCAGCCTAAAAGCCAGAAAACATTCAATGTCAGAATGCAGCACTGTGATCTAGATTCCTGTTTTAACCACTGTTGCTAACTTTTGTAATTTCTGCCTTCCCATATATATATATATATATATATATATATATATATGTTACCAGTGTCTGAAAATGGCTTATTAAAATCTTAAGCCGCAACATGGAGAATAGTCTGGACAATGAAAAGAACTCTCTAATACGAAGTTGCGGTTGACGGTCATTTACCATCTTCATAATCTGAGAGTTTTGCGCTTTAGAAATATTTGTAATTGTTCACCAGTAACTTGGTGCATATGAAATTTATAGTTGTATTTATGAATTATCTTTATATTACATTTCATATACCTTGCATGGATATTTGTGTGTTGTGATTGTTGTGTGATATCAGGTAGAGGTATCTGCGACGAGCTGATCACTCGTCCAGAGGAGTCCTACCAAATGTGAGGCGTCGTTGTGTGTGATCAAGAAACCTCAAGAATGGGGAGGCCATAGCCCGCGTTGGGCCGCAGCGCCACAGGGGGAAAAAAAAACCTTTCTTCATTTTTGTTGTTATACCGTGCATGTTGTCAAGTCACTCAATTATTTTACCAACCACTGCACTTATACAAATTTACAAAATTTGCACATTAAAACATTAAAAACGCTCCGACATGTTTCGGTCCTAGGACCATCATCAGGTAGCTATATCGTTCTTGCTAAAATTACACAATTAAAAGTCGTATTAATTTCACTATTCCAGTTGGTTTTCTGGCAGCATGCCGTGTTCTGTTGTGTTGCCACAATACCAACTGGAATAGTGAAATTAATATGACTTTTAATTGTGTAATTTTAGCAAGAACGATGTAGCTCCCTGATGATGGTCCTAGGACCGAAACATGTCGGAGCGTTTTTAATGTTTTAAGGTGTAAATTTTGTAAATTTGTATAAGTGCAGTGGTTGGTAAAATAATTGAGTGACTTTCTTTATTTGTTCATTCTTTATCATCTTCACACAGCAGCTTACCCATCCTTCACAGCTCCGTGATATTAATGCGTTACACCAAGGTACCAAAGAATTTTTATAGGTTTCGGAGTTCTTTCCACGCAGAAACTTGTGAGAGCCCTACATTAAGTGGCGCTGTTACCGCTCCCAATTCTGAAACTCTTGTGGCAGATGTGTTGTCTTTTTTAACAATGGGAAAGGGGGTTCTTTGTCAGGGTTGGGCCAGTGAATTGAAAGTTTTTAGTTCTAAGCAGCGTACGGAAAAACACAGTCAGACGGACGGCTGTGGTGCAACCATCTTACTTTTGGAAGAGAAAAGGAATTTATAAACAATTTAGTACCAAGATAAAACAAGACACGGTCAAAGAAGGTGTGGAATTAAAAACCATTCATCCAAATATTTCTTAAAATTTTCAGAGGCTGTCCGTCCATTTCCATAATTGCAAGATGTCAAAGTAGCTGAGATTACGTCCAATTTTCACTGAAAACAATGTGGTGTAGTACAATTAGGTCTAGATTAATTTACACGTGTTGATGTTATAGATATCTCCTATATAAAGTACCACAACACACCCAGTTTTTTGAAACCGCATAACAAGTGTTTTAATACGAAACTACATATTCCTCATTAATGTACAGTTTTAATTTGAGATAAGAACCAAGTGTGAAGCGCAACACAAGGGAAGTAATTACAAAGAGTAGGGGAGTTAAAAATGTATGCAAAGGAAGACTACAGGAAATTTATGCTGTAATTTAGCTACACAATTTTTTATAAATATATATACAAAAATTCTCGTTAAAAACACTGAAAGCTACACACATTCTATAACACAAAATAGACTATTATTTTCCATTATAGTAGAAGGATGGGATGCATGAGGGAGAAGTAGCACAGAAGGATGGGATTGGTTTGTAACTCTATGGACAACGGAAAGGGACAGAGGAAGGATGTCGCTAGTAAATAGGCCCATCGCTTCCCTCTTGTTCAACGGGTGTGTTGTCTTACCGAAGAACGCATAATTAGTCTACTCGGCTGCACAAAGAGAGGGCCATCCTAGTGGTTAATTGGCAGCATAGATCTTCCCCTCGGGCCCGAGATAAGAGTCAGTTATTACAGTACGATGCCTGAGCTACAAAAAGTCGTCGTTTCTATGGTAGTATAAAACATCTTTCCCTAGAGACCGTCGCGTAACTTGCAGGTAAATGTCGAGAGAGTATAATTAGCGTGTGAGGCCATGTCCTGCCTGTCAAGAGTCCAGCGTGCACGCGATTTCTTGCGCGCATACACTTTCGCAGAAGAACATACGGACATATGCAGCGTGTAGCGCGTGTGAGTTTACAATAGATGCTTTGGTAGCAAGCAGTGACCTTGTTTGTCTGCCGCTTCCCTGTCACTCAACGGGCGGCAGCGATAGGGAACATCGGACGTGTTGGCGCCATGTTTGCTAAAAGAGTGGCTCTGATTTCTGAAGTTTTATACCATATTTTAACTGCATTATGTTTGCTTCGTCCCTTTACATCACTCAGATCACAATTTAAAGCATTTTTCTGGAGCGGAAAAGGATTGCGCTTTCTCAATGACCAGGCACGGCCACGCAGAGAGCAACCACTAGAAACACGTGCACACATATGCAGGCGATTCGTCGCCAACACACGCATGTGTTCACCAACATGTATATAAATGCAATACCGGCGTCATTATTTGTGAGGTAGGGTGCAAAATGAGGGTTCATGACGCAAACACAGTAACAATGAAACAGGATAATTTTTTTTAAAATCTGATACAAAGTAACACCGGAGTACATAAAAAATGCAAAAATATAAAAATTTTCGCAGTAGTTTTTTATATACAATTTTGTAGAATTCTTCTAGCTCTTTTGGAAGCAAATTCGCTGATTATATCACTATAATTTAAATCTTTCGCTTTCATTCTCAAGAGATAACAGTGATGAAGAAGAAAAACGTTCCTGACTAATCGTCGATCGAAGGTAGTCTTTTATAGTTTCAGTTTTGAGAACGATCTCACCCTGAAGAAATTTTAACGGAGGTTGTCAGCATCATCACTAAAGCTATAAACATACTGGGGCAGAATTCGGAGAGATTATTACTAATGTTACAATTTAGTGGTGTAAGCTTGTGCCGTTCTCTAGTATAATGTTTCTCATCACTTTCAATTTCTCTTAAATCCGTTCTGTCTAGGTCCCTTTCGAATGTTAAATAAAAGTGTACACAACTTTTACTGTACAGTATATATATATATATTATAATAAATATATATTATAATTGTCTGCTGTTGACATTTATGAATCTTCACAATCAGGGACACTTCGTAATCTGGACTTTGGAATACCAACAGAACTTAACTGAAACGAAGTCCATTTCTGTAGATTAAACTAAATATAAGCGACTTTCATATTGTTCATTCCGTGAATTGTTAATGTTTTACAAATACTTATAGAACAAACAAATGTACTTTTCTGCCATTATGCATTCAACTCCTAATTAGGTCCTACATGTTTCGGCTTAATTGTCATCATCATCAGGAATACGAATTGCTGTAAGTTTTAGTAATATAGGTGTCAGCTGCCTGATGATGGCAGTTAAGCCGAAACACATAGGAGCTAATTAGGGATGAAATACATAACCGTGGAACTGTGCATTAGTTGTTGCTGTAAAGATTTGTAAGTACAGTGATTTTTCATTTGCTTGTACAGTAAATTTTTAAAATTAAATCATTTGTTTAGATACTCTTTGTATTAGAGGTTTGGATTAATAAAAAATCTCATTTTTAAAGTTGTTCAAGAACCAGTACGAAAATGCTCAATTGTGTACTGCCGTATATACGTGGTCGGACAATAAAGTTCGCGAACTCATCGCTGTAAAAGTGCTACGTACCTCATTGCTGAATACCACCGTCGTCGCCTTCAAAGTACTCCACTTTCCAAAGTGCACCGATGCCAGCTCCTAGTCCAACCTTCAAAACAATTTTGGGTCTGGTTTTGTGGAATGGCCTTCACAGCTGCCATTGTATTACTTCTGATGTCATCAATGTCATCAAAATGCCATCCTTACAATATTTCCTTTATCTTCTGGAACAGAAAAAACGTCATTGGGGGTTAGATCTGGTGAATAGGCAGGGTGTTCAAACACAGTTATTTGTTTGTTAGCTAAAAACTCCTTCACAGACGGTGCCGTGTGAGCAGGTGCATTGTCGTGATGCAGGATCCATGAGTTGTTAGCAAAATTTCGAGTCGTTTCCCTCTAACTTTTTCATGCAGCCTTTCCAGTACTTCCAAATAGTAAACTTGGTTGACTGTCCATTTGGTATAAATTCATAATGAACAATCCCTCTAATATCAAAAAAGTTACCAACATTGTTTTGACTCTTGATGTGGACTGACGGAGTTTTTTTGGTCGTGGGGAATTGGCAGTCTTCCATTGTGCACTTTGCCGCTTCGTTTCAAGGTCGTATTGGTAGACCCATGTTTCTTCACCTGTGATGACACAGCCCAAAATGTTATCTTGCCTCTCCAAAAGGTCTTGGCAAATTGTGACTCTTCTTTGTTTACGTTCTTCTGTGAGCTCCTTTGGGACCATTTTTGCACACACCTTTCTCATGCCAAGATCTTCAGTTAAGATTTTCCCACCTGTTTCTCTGTCGATGTTCACTAGCTCTGCTATGCTCTTGACAGTAAGCCGACAATTTTCACGCAACACATGACGAATTTTTGCAATGTTTTCTTCAGTTCTGTTTGTTGCTGGCCGTCCTGATCTCTCTTCGTCAGTGACACTTTATCTTCCCTCAGAAAAACGTTTCACCCACTTGTAAACTGCTGTTTCCTTCACAGCATTATCCCCGTAAACTTGCACTAACATCCCTCTGATTTCGTTTCCACTCTTTCCAAGTTTAACAAGAAATTTAATGTTCGTTCGCTGCTCTAATTCAAGCTGCAACATTCTCGCGGCGGCACACCAAAACACACGCAGACAGTAATAGATGCCACTCAGAAAGATATTGCCATAGTTCAACAACAACGCAGCTGTAAAACGCTGATATGTCAACGTCATCAAATCATACTAAGGCTTTTGTCCAGTGCTGCCACGGCAAGCACACGGTGGCGAAATTAATTGTCCGACCACGAATGTATGGGAAATTGGAAATGGGATAAGTAGCTTCCACATTACACGGTAAAACGGGGCGGAGAAGGGATACACGGTGGCGCAGTTGGTTGAGGCACTGCGCTACAAGTCGGAAAGTCGCTAGTTCGATTACCGTTGGATTAATTGGATTTGTCGTTGATTTAATCTTTCTGCCCGGACTAGGGCTCTGGTGTGCACTCAGCCTCTAACAGAAATGAGTACCAGGAGTATATTCTGGGAGGAGGGGGTAAAGACGGCTGGTGTGTAAGGTTGATATCCTTACCACTTTCATGTGCCTGTTGTCTAGAAATCCTGGGACCTCAGTCTCGTGGAGCCGAAAGGGCCTGCCAGGCAGGTAGTGGGATAGTTTTAGCTGTAGAACCAACTGGCCAAATTGTGCACTCCTCCTTGAGAAGCTGATAGTAGCGTACTATTTTTTTGTTTTGCTTTTAATGGAATATGATAGTTCATAATAATCTTATCAACCCTCCCCCACCACACTGGACACCACCCAGAGCCAGATAAATCCTTTCAATTCGTTACTTTGTCACCCATATGTGGTTTAAGCGCTATCTTTGTTCCCTTGCCTTGGGGTGAAACTGTATATCTTGGAACAGTGGTCATTAATGGAAACCCACCGGCTTAACACTGGTACGAAGTTAATTTATAGGAGATAACAAACTTACTCAGAGAAAAGTCTGTATTTTCCAGATCAAACAGTAGTATGTAGACTCGATATCATTAGTTTTACCCTACGGGCTTGTATTGGTCCTTTGAGGCCCTCTACTGAGCATTTCATCCTTGCTTGTACCAGTGCACGTGTGCGAATGAAAAAGTTGGTGGGGTGGTCATATGATTACGTATTGGCTCGTCATTGGTTGTTTCGCTCTGTGACTTCATTTACTTCTGTGCGGGGGTTACAGTGGCGGCTCGTTTATTAGTCTACTGTTAACATGCAGTCCTGACTCGGCCACCTTCAAGTTCAGCCTTTTCGAAAGAGGTATCCGGCTCGAGACTTGGCCTCGATGTGTATCGTAACTTCATTTAGACGGATGGTGGAATATTGCCTAAACTGGGCTAGGGACGCAACCAGGAATTTTCACTTAACCACAGTCAGCCCATGCTTATGTTCATACAGCACAGGATGTGATATCAAGCTTTATTAGCGAGCAGGCTAAACAAATAACTTGGCAATGTAATACGAGCAGCACCTCATTTTGGGTAGCCTATTAAACGACCCTTTTTTTCTTGAAATTAATCACGCCATTACCAATATTTTTTACTGTTAGTTACAAAATCAAAATGTGTTATTTTTCACGTGAATTATTTTCTATTAGCCAATCCCGATGGACGCGCCGTCTAAGGCTTGTGTCTGCAGCCGCTTTCTGTTTGGGAATGCTGGTTCGAATCCCTCCTGGAGCAAGGACGTCTGTGTTTTTTTAATGTTGTGTCTTTTCAGGTAGAGATATCTACGTTGGGCCAATTCCTTGTCCAGAGTAGTCGTAGCGAGTGTGGTGTGTTTGAGTGTGATCGTGAGGCCTCATTAATATGATGGTTCTGGCCCAGCAGGGTCTGTTGCGTCATGGAAAAAATATTTTCTATTTGGTGGTATATGTTTTGATATTTCTATCGAGGCCATAAGCCAAAAGCACTTTAAATTAGAAACAGAAGTTTCTTAGGAACAGAGCCAGATCACATTCTATAATTGGGATAAAATCCGGAGCAGGGCAGTAGTAAGTGAAATGGCAGGTCGGTGTGGCCCACAGTCACGTGCTTTAGACTGCATAGTGTCTAATTTGAACTGATTGATGAATTATAAATTTGAAAGAATTTGGAAAAATCTTTTTTCTTTTGACTGAGATGTTACAATCGCGGACTTTTTTGGAAGGACGAGGAAAACTACGAAGGATTTCAATTGATACCGACTGTGGTTCGACAAAGGTTCAAACGAGATAACTTCCAATTACAGGTCTATATGTATGCCTGTCACGTGTTCATTTTTCCACGTTAGAACATCTTATGCAATATATTTCTCACGAGCCGCCACTGTAAACTTAAGGCGCTTCGATAAGAATGACATCTTTCAGGGTGAATTGAAATTAAACTTCTAACGTAGCGTGTCTGCTGATCCAGTGACATCAGAGAGTTACTAGAACCAGTTCAGAGTGGACGCTTACCTGCCCGCCCTGCTTATTAAACGGCCAGAAGTATGTATTTTGCGCCTGAACAAATTTTGATACAGTAAGTTCTTATTAAATATGCGAATTTCAAGTACGTATTATTTTATGTTAATTCATCTGAATATCTATTTAAAATAACCAATAATTACCATGAAGGAGTTGCAAGGTTTTGGTCATTGTGGCGCTTTTTATAATTAGAAAATATATATGTGTATTTGAGGTATTCTAAAATATTCCTATTCAAAAGCCAAGAAGTAAGTGCTATGAAAATTGGTAGTCATATCGAGTTTGTTGGAGACTGGAAATATAGCTAATGTATTGAGGAGCTGTGTAAATTAATATACACAAACGTATAGCCATCTTGTATTTGCAATTACTTGGCGCCCATATAAATATTACGGTAATTTGAGTTATAATATTATGCTCTAACATTTACAAAGTTCCATTAAATTTATTTTAATATTCGGAACTTTCAATAATGAAAGAGGTAAATTTGTAGGATACCAGAAATACGATTATTGGGTTGTAGATTACAGAGCCGTTGTTGGCGCCTCCTGCAAACGCCTGTAGCCATATTGGATTTACAGTTTGTTACAAGGTTACAGGCTACGTCTTGGCTTACAAGGTTTTGTTGTAATTGTAACGATTCTCCAAACGTTATAATCTGAAATCCTAAGGTAAATTTGTTGGTGAAGAGATATAGGAGAGGGAGTGTACAGATCCTAGAAACTTTGGAGAGTTTGTATTTAGAGAAGGTATTTGCATATTTGTAGTATTATGTGTTGGACAAATTCTACAGAATCCATTCCAGAAATCGCACTGTTTACTTTTCAATGATGAATAATTTAACTTAAAACATTCATTGCAGATATTCATAGCCCCTGTAATAGGCGGAATAAATATTTTATTAAAGAAAAAGTAGAATGTATTGATGTAGAATGGGTTTCATGTCTGGGTAATAAGGGGAATAAATAACTTTATAAAGATGATTTAGAATATATTAACGTATTAGGGGCTTCACGCCTCTGTAAGAGGGGGATTACAAATTTTAATAAAGATATTGTAGAACCTATTGATGTAGAAGGAGCTTCATGCCTGGGTAATAAGGGGATTAATTATCACTATACAAGATGTTGTAGCATATACTAATTTATTAGGTGCTTCACGCCCTTGTAACACGGGGATTAAGTTTTTATTAAAATTATAGTAGAATATATTTCTGTAGAAGGGGTTTCATGTCTGGGTAATAGGGGATTAAATAACTTTATAAAAGACGATGTAGAATATATCAATGTAGTAGGGGCTTCATGCCCTTTAAATAGGGGTTAAAGTATTTTATTACATATATTGTAGAATATATTGATGTAGAAGGGCCTTCATGTCTGGGTAATTGGGGGATTAAATATCTTTATAAAAGATGATGTAGAATTATTAATACAGAAGTGGCTTCATGCCTCTGTAATAGGAGATTTAAGTATTTTATTAAAGTTATGGTAGAATATATTGATGTAGAAGGGGCTTCATGCTTGTGTAATAGAGGGATTAAAAATTCTTATACAAGATGATGTAGAATATATTGATGTAGTAGGGGGCTTCATGCCCCTGTAATAGGGGGATGAAGTATTTTATTACTTGTATTGGAGAATATAATGATATAGAAGCGGCTTCATGCTTGCGTAATAAGGGGCTTAAATATCTTTGTACAGGATGATGTAGTATATATTAATATAATAGGGGCTTCACGCCCCTGGAATAGGTGGATGAAGTATTTTATTGAAGGTAAAGTAGAATATATTGATGTAGAAAAGGCTTCATGCCTGGGTAATACTGGGAGTAGATAAATTTATAAAAATGATATACAATATATTAATGTAGTAGGGGCTTCACGCCTCTGTAGGAGGGGGATTAAGTATTTTACAGATGCTATTGTAGAATATATTGTTATAGAAGGAGCTTCATGCCTCGGTAGTAGTGGGAATAATTACTTTATATAAGATTATGTAGAATATATTAATTTAGTTGGGGTTTTACGCCCCTGTAATAGGGAGATTAAGTATTTAATTACAGATAATATTGAATATATTGCTGTAGCAAAGGCTTCATGCCTGGGTAAGAGGGTGAATAAATATCTTTATAAAGACGAAGTAGAAAATATTAATGTAGAAGGGGTTTACGCCCCTGTAGGGGGGATTACGTATTTTACTAAAGATATTGTAGAATATATTGGTGTAGAAGGAGCTTCATGCCTGGGTATTAGGGGGGATTATCTTTATTCAATATTATGTAGAATATTTTAATTGAATTGGGTTTTTACGACCCCATAATAGGGGGATTAAGTATTTTATAAAAGGTGTTGTAGAATATGTTGACGTAGAAGAAACGTCATGCCTACGTAAAAGGGGGATTAAATATCTTTATACAAGATGATGTAGAATATATTAATGTAGTGGTGGTTTCATGCCCCTGTAATAGGGAATGAAATACTTTATTAAAGATATTTTAGAATAGTTTGATGTAGAAGGGACTTTATGCCTGGGTAACAGGGGGATTAAATACCTTTATACAAGATGATGTAGAATATATTAATATAGTGGGGGCTTCATGTCCCTGTAATAGGGGATTAAGTGATTTATTAAAGATGTAGTAGAATATATTGATATAGCAAAAGCTTCTTGTGTGGGTAATAGTGGGATTAAATAACTTTATAAAATCTGATGTAGATTGTATTAATGTAGAAGGGGTTTCATGCTCCTGTAGAAGGGGGATTAATTATTTTATTAAGGACAGAGTATATTATATTGACGTACCAGGGGCTTCATGCCCGTGTAAAAGGGGGATTAATTTTCTTTATAAAAATTGATGTCGAATATATTAATTTAGTGGGGGCATTTTGCGTACTTTCAGTAAAGTACGTAACGGTAACAATTATCAGACTTGAGAATTTGCGAAGTCCAGTAATTTATCAGTTATCAGGAAAATTAACTCTCTGGCAAGTAGGCAGGCCGGCGTCAGTGCGTGCTTAAGTGATTTTTAATGTTTTGTGCTTGTTACAATTTTTCCTGTGCCTGTGACAAACGTGTGACAACATTATTTTGTGCTGTGCTACCGACCTGTCATTTTGCGGATTTTAACCACCGTTCGGGTCTGTTTCGTTATTTACCGTGGCATTCTTTTTCGTGGATGTGGAGTAAAGGTGTTTTGTATGTGTGTGTGCGACAGCAGCGAGTGTTTGAGTGCCTGTGATACAGTGTTGGGTCATTTTCTCAACGACTAAATCACGCCGTTGGAACAAGCAGCAGGCTACGAACCCAGGACCAAAAGGAAAGGAGCCACGCGCAAACCGTAACGTTACAGACTCAAACAGTGTCGGCTGAACCTTAGCGGTTAGGACCCATCCGCAGGAGGATGGACTGGGTACTCGCAGCAAATCAGGTACGCCATAGCACCGACACAGTTTATCATGACGTCAGTCCGGCCCCAGGCTGGTCATGATATCAACCCGCTGTGCCAGGCAACTCTGTATTTGATGCGGTAGCCGCCATGACTCAGGGCCTAGGTTAAGGTCGAGTTGACAACCCTGCGAATGTGAATTTTTTTTTTGCTCAGCTTGTAAGTTTTGTCCTCCCTGCCCTCCCCTTTAGGTGCCCCAGTTAGGATTTCTAGATAGGACAGGTCGCGTGAATTTGGCTGTCAGACGAAGGACGTTCGGTCAGGAGGGTTTAGTTGTAGGTATTTATGTGTGTGTTTTTTTTTATACCGCAGGGTGTCAACTTGACAGGGTTCGGTCGGCACAACCAGTGATATCAATGCGAGAGGGAGAGAGATAAAAAATCTTTTAATAGTTTCTCCCTGTCAGTAACTCGCATTGGAAGGGCAAAGATTCAGTGAAGCAGAACTTAATTCTGTTTTGATCTGTCTTTCACTTCAGTGCTGAAAGACAAGTATTTGAATCTATAAGAATATACTATAAATACAAAAAGGATAGTGACATTTGTAAAGTTACTCTTATATGTATATCTGTAAAAGAGTTGTGAATTTGCTGTATAAAATACGCTACATTTGCAACATTAGAGAAGATACTGATTGGGAACAACGAAAGGTAGGTCTTCGACATCGACTGTCAGCAATGAAAGCTGTGTCTTCTACATCGACTGATAACGTCGAAAGGTAGGTCTTCGACATCGACTGTCAACAATGAAAGCTACGCATTTGACTTGGTTAGGCATACTAATGGATAAACACGCGCACAAACAACGTTTACATGTGATACGTCGACAAGAGTTGAAGAATTTCCTTTGTTAACCGTGATCTTAAATAAACCACAATTTAATTGACCGAGTGATTTGAACGTGTTTAAAAGTGGAAGAAATGGAACTGAAATGAACTCTTACGTTGCACATTGCTGTCTCTAGCCACCCGTCCGTATTTTTAAGTTAGATGGGATTTTATTGAACCACAAAAGAAGAATGTTTCCATAAATTATACCAAGTGAGAGAAGCGTCGTTGACTGAGCCCATTGTACTAACTTTTGATTTCGAAATTGAATGGAATTTCTTTTGCGGGCAGTATATTTTTTATTTTCGATTTTAACGAAATGAAGACTTCGATATTTTATTTCTCCGAAATTTTCTCACAACTACACTGAAGACGACAATTTTGACATCGTTTCGCTCTTTGCTTTAATTCCTTCCGCTAGACGGCTTATATCACAGTATTTATGGTTCCATTCAGTTGTCCATATTAATATGTACAGCTGAACTTAACAAGATGGACGCAGTTATTTACTTTCCACGTTCAGGATTATTGAAACTTACACAGGGGCTCGGATCTGGAAATGTACATTGATTGGAAGATGTGTAACAGAAGACAAAAGAAGAGTTTCTCTTATCTAGGTAAGCTTTGTGCTCATTTTCTTAATTAGGTACTGGCATTTCGTGTTTGTTGCTATTGTTTAGAGGGCATGTTACTAACTACTTTTTCTTTCTCAGGTCCCGCTCATATCCGGTGCCTCACCGTGGCGAGCGGGTGAAACAAAGAAAGATGCAAGCCCAAAACTGAATTCAGAGTTTCGCTAACCGCAATCTTCTCCATGTTTTGAACATCTGATTCTATATTTCATTATGTGGATACGTTATCCATGGCCTCTTTTAGACATTTTAGACCCATTTCGTAACAGTGCTTCAAAATCTACTGTTTTTTGTGCGTGTTTCCGGCCATGTTATCCTATAATCGTTCTCCTACTGATTTTTCCCGTGAATTTAGATATGAAACCCGTTACAGAAATCTCCGTACCGAATTTAATTTTAGGCCACATTCACACACCTGAATTTTTATTCAGTATATGAACTTAATTAGGTATATACTGATGTAATTTTTTAGAGTGTATAATTTATTCGCTAGGGGCTAAAAAAGCCAATTTCCTCTATACATCTGTTAGCTGCGTTGCAAGTCGAGAGTATATCAGGTTCGGGGCCATTGGGGAGACCGATTGGTCAGTAGTGTAGAAGCCACCCAATTACTATGTTGCCTAAGGTATATTATTATTACTACTACTACTACTACTACTACTACTACTACTACTACTACGTTAGTTGCTTTCAAGGATCATTACATTTTATGTAAATATGTCGTGCAGTTTAGAGCGTGTTTTATTGAACTCTGTATTTTTTATTCCGTCGTCATTCTCATTTATAAAAACCTTACAAGTGTCAATCCAAACTATTCTGTCCGACACGTAAGAGATGTGTCTTAATACGAGATGAAGGCACGAAACTTACAAATTGTAGTGTAATAAAACGTGGTAAAGTTACCACGTAACACATACACATAATGATCAGCTGGAGTACGTGATTTAGTGACGTTTCCCTTGAAATCAGAGAAAATTCACCAACAGAATTACACCCTACCGAGTGTGAATATAACACTTTAAAGACTAAGTGTACCGCGAAACATATATAAAGATCCAGTCCGTGCCGCACAGTAAACAAACTCCTTCTCGGTTATAAAAACCAGTCAGTTAATGCTGTATAAGGAAATAATCGCTGTTTGTTCTCTGATCCACACAAAATACACAAATAATGTGTGTGGGCATAACGTAGAATTTGTGAGTGTTAACCTGGTGGTAAAAATAGTAACTACTGGGCTGGAGGGTGGACTTGTCGGTCTACCAGGTGAAGTGCGCCAAATTAAAATTAAAATTCTGGTTTGGTTTTCTGAAAACACGCAATGCTCATAAGTCTTATCTACAGAAGATCTTGAATTCTACAGAAACATAATTAAGAACTTTAATTTACTGAAAGTGCTGATGTATGGAATTCTGATATCATGTAGGCATACAAGAGTATTTAAACATTTACTCATGTAATTTTTGCCACATTTTTTAATATAATAACTTGAAATATTCATTTATGGGAATTCATCGTTCTTTGGCTAAACAGGATAAATTTAATGAAGTGTTAATTTGAATTTTGTAATTTATTAGTCCCTGAATCCATCCAGAACTTTCCACGGACTCGACGTTCCACTCATCAAGAATCACGCTGCTGCCACTTCCGCGAAACTCGTAAACGACGGACAGCTTTATGTGTGGATGTCTTGTACCGGATTTCACGGCGTTCGGACAATGCATGTCCATCGCGCAGGACAACCAATTGCAGTGGGACAAAATCCAGTATGTAACGAAACAATTATTCTAAATGATCCTTTATGAAATTCATCACGCACAGGTGGTTTATAGAGGACATGGAGACAGAACGCCACGCATTTAGACTTTGGCCTATGTTGTAACGGTCAGCTTCAACCGCCATCTAATTTACTTCCAAGATAAATTCCATCTGATTCAGAGTTAACTGAGCCCTACAACATACCTTAAGGGTACATAAAAATAAAATTCCCCATTGTGCTAGGACTGTGCATGAGATTGAGAATTTGCATTCTCACAGCAGTGAAAGTTACGATTTCCCTAATCTAACAGTGAAGATAGAAGGTAACTCCGAAACGTCTATAAAGATGTGACAAAATTCACGGCGTCAGTCTTCCAATGCGAGGATGGAGCAAACGTACGCTGTGAAAGGCTGGTATGTATCTACCAAATTACTGGACGTCACTTAACACACTGAAGATGGCAGCAGGGTTCTAAGGAAGGCCGGCAACTATACCAATCCACATAGTGTAATATCCCAGGGCACTTAAGTCTTCAGCACTGCAGTGGGAACCTCGAATATCCAATGTAAAGCTTGTGAATAAACGCCAATTAAATCTGAATCAAACTGATCGCATGACTTGAGCTGTCAGCAGAAATCTTTAGTTGTAAATTGGTATTTGACCTGGAATACCAAGTGCTGTATTTTAAATATCGAATCGCTGTATTTACAAGTCATTAGAGTATCAACAAATGCACAGCTCTATTGTTATGTATCAATTATCATTTTATCATTTTATATCATTTAAAATGCACGGAACGAACAGTGTGAAAGTGGTCCAATACATAGTTTACACTTGGCTTATAGGACTTTAAAATATGTCGAAATATGTTTTCAATATATTACAAAATAATAAATTCATTGCGTTTCTGTTTATTCATTCGATTCTCTACAAATACACAGTGCCTGTTGCCAGTGTATGAATTAAATCTTTCTACGCTATTAGACTCAGTAAAACGTTCACCTGCTATCAACAACGCCACTGTTAGATCAAAACAAAGAATTATAAGAGCTCTTCTGTCCCTTCTACTAGTGTCCTTTTCAGGTGACATGTTCGTAACAACCCAACACTGGTGATGGGTACAGACCATTTTCCCGAAACATGGGTTTTTGAATCATTTACAACAATTAAATTTTCTGGAGTAGACAGCCGCATCAGGATGTGAAGGTTTTCTGACCTTTCGGGAAATAACTCCCTTCCCATCTTCAGGGTGTGCCTGTGGTATGGTAGCACTAAAACATAGTTTCGGTACTACGAAACCAATAGCACACCCTGAAGATGGGGTCGGAGTCAGTTCCCGAAAGGTCGGAAAAACTTCACATCCTGATGCGGTTGTCTGCCCAGGAAAGTTTCAATGAATTCTGTTGCCGCGAAAGATTCAAGACTTACGTTACGACATGGTATAATGAGGGTGAGTGACTGCAAGAACACTGATAGTTGCCATTAGGCTGTAAGGGGGTCAGTCACGAAATAAGTGTTTATGAAGAGTAATTTCGTAATTAAAGGCCTTACATTGATTGTGATATTATCAGCGAAATCGTCCCAGAGCCACTGTCTTCTCTTTTACACGCAAGCTCAGAAGTGTTCAACAGCATTGTGTTCAGATATTTTATACTGAATTTCACCTAAGTTAGGCAAAAAGCGTGTAAAGTTGCTACAAATAATCAGGTACCCGTTAGATATTCAGGTACCTTCCAAAGTATGGTCTCCTTTATTCTAATTTTCAAGAAACTGGTCATTGTTCAGTGGCATTACTCGGAGATCTTCTATACAGAATTTCACCTAGTGGGTCAAGAAATAAGGAAAGTACAGATAGACATATACGTATAGCGTAAAGTACAATGTTATTGTCACTGCCTCATTTTTCACGACAACAAAGCCTGGTAGACAATATTTTGTGTTAAAACTCCTATACAGAGTTTCATGAAAATCCGACAGACGGTTTAATCGCTGCTCTTGGTTCGCAAAGTAACGTGATTTCAACATACGACTTTCTTCTCCGCACTTCGTAAAGAACGCCTAGTAAGCAGTAACGTTAGACGGCATAGTAGCTGTATTCAGGACAGCCAGCGCTGGATGAACGTGTAATTGGAGAAGCGAACTTTGCAGTGTGATATGCAGGTGTACTGTGAACTTACGTGCCTAGTTCAGTCGGTTGCACTGTAACTATACGCCGGTTAGCTGACTGCAGTCACACGATGCTGCAGCACACCACGTCCTCTGGTACACGTGGCGTTTCGATGTTCGTCGTTTATGTCCACACACAAAAAAAGCGAGACCAGTGCATCGGGCATCAGTAGGACTACGGGTATGAATGGCGCCAGTGGCCTTTTCTGTAAGTTTCGGTATAGTATGAATTGGCTATTTCTTATTTTACAAGAACCGTATTGCTTACAGGAGGCGATGCTGAGAGTACAAGATAAATGCACACACATATTAAAGTGGGGACTGTAAATCGGCGGTATAATGAGACAGATTTGTTTTTGCTTGAGGATGTGTGTCTTATGAGCTTACCTATAGTTTCTATTGTAGATGAAGGTAAAGCAGCACGTGTATACGCCATGAAGGCACATAGGGAATTGGAGGTATGGCCCCATTAAGCCTTAACTTCGGCTCCAGTACAGGTGAGTAGTTAGCTTCACGCCCAGTCTGTTTTATCCCTAGGAAGTCCGCCGGTACCCATTAAATAGGAGGCTGGCTGGGCTACAACACCATTCTGAGTGTTTTGCAGTAGAGAAAAAAAAATCCTCTTGCCTCCGCCGGGCATCAAAACAGGATACCTTCGATCTTCCATCACCGAGCCTAGTCAATATACTTGACTGAGCTATCTTGCTTCATATATATTCTTGATATGCTGTATTTCTTTCATTTGAGAGCGGATTAGGGCATAAATCTTTCCATGCGATTCCAAGCTTCCGCTGCAGTGTAGCTGATGCTTTAAATCTTCTACGATATTAGGCAGCGTTCGTTGGTAGTCCCTTACGGATGTTTCGGGACTGCTATGTTGTTGAAGATGGGACTGGTAAGCTGTCCCGAAATGTCGGTATACAACTACGAACAAGCGCTGTGTAACATCTCAGAAGAGCCAAAACCTCTTCACCCACTGGACCTCGCCATGATACAAGGTCGAAATCAGATATCAGGTAAGAATCAATATATCTACCAGTATATATGCACTTTATGAGACACCTTTTATGACGTGTGTCAACTGCTATATATTTCGACACCGAGGTTCCACCCTCAAGGAGTCATAACAAAGGTATAGAAGCAAACATGCGCCAATTTAGGTCCTGCTCCTCCTTATAGGAATGACTAAAATCTTAAGTGGTTAAATAACATGAAATTTCTAACCATAAATTAGAGTATTATGATATTAAATATTAAAACGTGTAAAAACAAGCCGCCACAGTTGATAGAGCGCAGATGTTTATTTATATATATAAATATATACATATATTTATAAATATATAAGCCTGTGTGAGTGTGTGTGTGTGTAGGATGTTCATAGTGAGTCCTATAAGGAGCAGTAGAAACTAGACTGGCATGTTGACTTTTTCGAAACATGTAGCAGTTGATATACGTCATAAATAGTGTGTCACAGAATGCATATGTGTTGGATGATGTATCGATTATAAGAAAATTCACGGTGTGAATATCGTAAAATAAGGTAACAAAACAGTATTGGTTCAGTGTTTGTACTGGATAAGTGTTTTGTTCAAGGACTGGGTTCTTCTTGTTAAGGAAGCAGAACCTTCGGCTTATTTCGTGGAAGGCGCTTCGTCCTATGTACCAATCAATATGGTCGCACCATGAAATGTGTCTCATGTCTGTTAAAACCGGACGCTTGAATCGTGGTTTCAAATCCGTTCCGAAGTGTCGAAGTACCTTTGTGTTCTGTGCCCCTGCTATTCTTCATATACTGCAACAATTCGAACGGCTGATATTCTGTACAAGGAGCCCTACAGATTTCTATAAACAAAGTTATAAAGCTGGACAGTGTTCTATAAACAATGTTATAGAGCCGGACAGTGATATAATCTTGGACACAATGTCCTGTACGGCACCGAAGGACACAAACCGCCAAATGCAGGTGCACGATGTTCGCATCAGAATACATTCAAGGAGTTTTGGCAAGAAACCTTAAAGGAAGAAGAGCGCCTGAAAAAACCCAGACAGACGTAGAAGAATAAATTGACATGAATCTCAAATAAATGTGATGGCAGAGTGAAAATTGAATTCTTCTGTGTCAACGTAATGAGCAGTGAAAAGCTTTTGTGATCGCGGCGCTGAAATTCCCTGTCTAAAGAAAGCTGAAAATTTCTCGACTATCTAGAGCTAATGCCTTCTCAAGAAGTCTGCTCCATGCGGTTATATAGTTAGTTAGTTAGTTTGTTTGTGAGGCTTATATTTTTTAAGTTTATGTGGCTGTATGTTACGTAAATATGTACGTGCGTACTATGCATGTATATATGTGTGTATGTATGTATGTATGTATGTATGTGTGTATGTGTATGTATGTATGTATGTATGTATGTATGTATGTAAGAAGAACCAACAACATGCACACTTTTTTATTAAATTTCAACCAAGCAAACACAGAGAGGCCAGTGTAAGGCTTCCAGAGTAATTCGCCGTTATGTTGCTGAGAGCAGCGTATGGATTTTTAGGATTTGAAATTAACTTAGGGAATCTAAAAAAAAGGATAAAAATTCCAGGCTAGAGTTAGAAACACAGGTCCCTTGTATAAACTGGGATTCTGAATATATTGTATACCTTATTTCGTAAAATACGTTGGATAAGAATGTGTTGTGTTACTATTCTATTTCCGTTCTGACATACGTGTGCTATCATTCATGTAATAATTTCATTGGCTATAGAGTTTATTGGAGTTTGGTACGTTTCCAAAGCCTGGGTGGTCAACATGTGTTTACAAACGTTAATAAATATTTAATAACATATTTAGCGGAAAACTTATATATATATATATATATATTAAAATAGGCAACATTGAAGCTAAGAGCAATTTACGTTCATAAGGGATCGAAGGTGTACTGGCACAGGAACATGACTGGGGAGCAGAATTTGGAGGTGATGTTTCTACCAAGGGTATCCAACGGACTCACGCTATCAGGCAGTGTTCATATAAAGGGCTTTTATGATAAAAATATTTTCATAAATTACCATCTTGCGCTTATAATTTTGCGATTGTCTTATTGCAAATAAGGTCGCTGTTCTAGCTTTACTAATTTTTTTCTCATAATGGAGAGATCTTATGCGTTAATCTCTGCCAGGAATCATCCGTATTAACGTATTAACTACAGAATGTGTTTTAATTCTCCGTTTCTTATATTCTCTATTTAGTACGACCCGGCTAACCAATGCTGGAAAAAAGAGAATTCTGCAGATGAAGTGCTCAAGAAACAAAGCCGTTTAAGATGAATTTCTTTTAGTTAGTCTACCCGATCTCGGAGCTTACGCAAATTCATAGTATGCATTGTCCCTATTCTGCCTACGTACTGGAATTGTGTTTTCGAACAAAATCGACGACACTGATGCATGTCTGACACCATGAGCCCTTGTGTGAATGCAAATTTGTTAAGACGGATTTATCTGCATCAGGTAAGTTATTTTTTCACTTTGAATAAAAATTAGGAAAACTGTAATATCAGGGGAGCCTTGGATTGGGATATAGTTTTAATGAAATAGATCATGAAGGTGAATAAGATTTTTGAGGAGGTATACAAATAACGGGTGAAAATAAAATGAATTTTATTTTATTCACACACATGTAAATGCTATAAGAGTTATATCACATAGGCTGACACACTACTGTCATCTATGTGAATACTCAAAACATAGTGCTTATTATAACCACATATTTTAACACTAAAATATCTGCAATTTCCTCACAAAATATATATAAGTGTTTAATATAAACCTCAGACAAAAGAGCAATTATAATTTTATCCTTCATTCTAATGAAACATGAATGTGTATTTGTTAATCGATTGTCGCATGTGCCACATCTGTCTCCAAAGGAATAATTAGAGTAAAAAGATTAGAATATAATTTATTGAGCTTAATATCAGACAATAGTGGGCCTAACGTAATAAATTAGACTATTTAAGTGTAAGTAACTCTGCAGCGTCGTAAGGAAAATCACTTAAACGTTCTAAAGCTCTTTGTAGGATGAATGGGATCTTGTATAACCTGTCACATTGACCACATCTGCAGCAGCTTGATGGTAATTAATATGCATCAGAGATACGAGTAAAGTGGTTAGACGTGGATATAAAATCGGTGGCTACGTGGACAGACAGTGACAAGAGAAACAATTTTACAGCTTGGACAGAAGGGAGGCACACAGACACTGCAGAGAATATGGATCAGAGGCCGGGCGAAGACGGGGGGGGGGGGGGTGGGGGGGGGGGTTGAACAGTTGGGAAAACAAAAAACCGGTAAAACTTGGGTTTCCTCCCCAAAAGCCCAAAAAGAAAGAGAGACCGAAGGAAAAATGGT
>Ga0123352_10002294_pt1 | contig 26480 bp, 19 predicted proteins | sample TergutLab28metaG_FD_89700 | JGI IMG/M metagenome (GOLD analysis project Ga0123352, IMG submission 89700) | Labiotermes labralis P1 segment gut microbial communities from Petit-Saut dam, French Guiana - Lab288 P1 | ecosystem: Host-associated > Arthropoda: Insects > Digestive system > Gut ... | reverse complement strand
ATTTGATGCACAGTTTGATGACCCTAGTGCTCACATATATTAAAACTAGGAATGTGATATTTAACGGGGACTTCATTTTGTTGAGAATAAAGTCACGGGATGTGACTTTGTGAGGTTTGGTGGATAGATCAAACAATTTGGAGGACCCTACTGCCCCTCCACTTCAGGGTACGAGAGTTCTTTCCTTCCAAGCCTGAAGTACACTAAGCAAAAGACCTTATTTGTTGCAATGTTTGTTGTAAGTGTAGGATAATGAAGAGTTATAATTAATGTCCTGATGATAAACATCAGCACACTCTATTTTGCTTGCTATAGATGCAGCTTGCGTACAGACAAGCCATATCCTCTCCCATCCACATTTTCAACCTGACTCTTACCAGATGTACCAAGCAAACAGTGCAGAAGCAACTTGCACATAAGCTGGTTAAGAAAATATAAACTGTGATTTTTGCTATATTTTAACTGCTGTAAATTATGTCAAGGACTTTAAAGAGCAAAGATATGTAATATTGATATTTGATATATTTGTTAACTGCAATTGGGTTGACACCCAGTGGCAGTAGTACAGTACACATTTACACAAAAATGATACATAGAATAACACAAATAACAACCTTGGTTGGAAGGCTTTCTGGGATTCGAACCCAAAGTGGTAAAACTAAAATTAACGATGAACTAACCGCATAAAAATTAACACTCAGGGCATGATCATAAAGACATGGTAATTTGAAATGTTAGTGGCAGATGGGAAAGGGTTAGTATTTTGAAATAAAGGGACTTGACATTTTGTCTTCATTGAGAGAACATGTTTATTGTGCCCAAGTATGGCACCTCCCTTGACCTAAGACAGCACTCAGCAGAATGTAATCTTGTGCAAATTGGTGCAAATCTAGTTGGTCATGACCAGTCAGGTTTATGTATGGCCCTGAAGACTGTCATGAGCTGTACTTAACATACTTATACTATGTATGTTTAACAAAAGCTGTTACCTGTTGGGAAGTTCCCTTATCTTCTTTCTGATATGAGAATGAAATGACAGTTATGATATAATGTTGCTTAGTTCAGGTGTGAGCTGCAGATACAAAAAGTTCGAGATATCATCCACAAGACAGATTCAATAGAAAAGAGCTCCATGTACCACCTAGGAATGTTGGCATAACAGCAGACTATGTACAGTACATTATACATACAGGACTCTGCAGAATGTGCTGATTACTAGTCTTTGCTCACTGAGTGGTCTGATGGACCGAGTGAGCTGTAGTGACTATGCTACAGGCTGCAAGATACAGATTTTGGACCCCAGTAGGGACATGCGATTTCTCTCTTCTCTGAAATGTCCAGACAGGCTGTGGGACCACCCAGCCTCTTATTCAAAGGGTATGGGGATTCTTCCCTGGGAGTAAAGAGTCCAGGGTGTGGAGTTGACCACTCTTCTCCATTTAGTGGCCAAGGTAAAGAATGAGTGGAGCTGTACCTCTGCTCCCCCGTTATGCCTTCATGGCATGGATAAGACAACTTACCTTAATATAGGATTCCACAGTGGAAGACTGTAATAAGCCATGTTTGTAGCAATGATGCAAGAGTACCTTAAGATCAGTCATTCTGGTGTAACAATGGGCAAGTAGGGTAAGAATGGTCTAAATCTGCAGTAGTTGACATACATTAGGCCAGTAAGTGAAACTCCATTCCAGCCATGTTTTATGTCATTGGTCAAATGGTCTTGAGTACTCTAGTACAGAGTGTGGGAGTCTGCAGATGTCATCTTGCTCACATTATATCATGTGGTTTCATTGTGTACAGCATCCCATTTCTGGTAGCTGCTGCATTTGTGGGTAGAGGTGTTCTGCTACCCAGACTGCAAGGCCTTATGCTTACTTAAGCATATTAACACTGATGCTGTGGTGCAATTACATCAGCTGCATGTATTTCAGGGCTTCCTTATGTCATTTTCTATGCTTAGGCCAGCTATTCCTAGCCTGGGGTCCAGATTTCAGGGGGTCTGTGAACTTGGATGGGAAAAAAATTACAACTTTATTAGCACTAACCTCTAACTGAAATTTGGCTTTTTGTTAAATAACGAATGTAGGCCACAAAGTAATTTTATGGCCTCTAGAATCCAAAAATGTTTGTTAACTTCACTAAATCGATTATCCAAAATTATTATAGACTAAGAAGGGGAAACCAGAATAAATTCACTTTTGCAGTGAACTGTCTTTTTAAAAAAAAAATGAATTTAATTTCAACTTGCTTCCTGCCTATCTTCCAAATGTATTTATTGTCTTGTTGATTTAAGAGATTAATAGACCAGCACTCTATTATCATATCTGTTTTTTAATATTTTGAAAAATGTGGTTGAGCATAACTGGTTTCCTTTGTAGTACAAACTGTAATATAGATTGTAATGCTAGATATATAGATATATGGATGCTTCTGGCAGTGAAGAAGTGTATCAATGGCGTCCTTTTTTTACTGACATTTATGGACTGAAATTATGTGTGCAATTCTTACATTGAGATCTTCAGTCTTCTGGGATGTTACGCAGCATGTATTGCTACATTTTGGGACAACCTACTGGTCCCATCTTCAAGGGTCAAGCAAGACAGTGGTGGTAAGAATCACCATTCTGCACTGTGTGAAGTCCCAAAAGCTCACAGATCTCACTTCATAGTTGATTACACATTTCCACCAAAGCCAGTTCTTTTCCTGATGGAAAACCAACACTGTAGTAAATAATACACTGTTGGGCTATAATGCCGTACAAGGCAGTTATTAATTGTCTGGCGTGCATAAAATGTGCAGAAGCTTCATATTCTGGGTTGATGTGAATGTATGGTTTATCACACTTACTATCATGAGGGGTCCCGTTTGTTCCAGGGTATAAAAACTTAAAAGCCAGTTAATTGCCTGAAAAATAATTCCTGTTTTAGTTAATGAGGCATACTGTAGACAACACCTACTGAAGATGCAGGTGAAACTTAACACACATCACAAGGCTATACAGTGGAACTCCATGGTAATGCACGTTCGGAAGGCGACATTTCGGAGAATGGGAAGTGGTGGAAAGGTTAGAACTGAAAATAGATGGGATGTATCAGGTGCAGGACAGTCTGCACCACCTATATCCAATATTTCCATGTAAGTACACCAAGAAGAGTCAGCAGCTGATCATCAGAGTGAAAACATATCTGTTCCTGGTGACACTGCAGAGTGCTGTTCTGTAAGCTAGATCAGTATTTAGTATTACTTTACACCTACCAGAACATACACCTCTAATCCCAGCCGAGGAGTCAATACCAATTGCCACAGCCCCCTACCTTCTCCTCTTCCAATTACAGTCTGTTTGGATCTTTTGCCATGTCTGCCGAACTACATGGCATCACACTATAAGACCGTAATCTCACTGCTGATCATCTTGAGCAGTTTCATACCCACAGCTTTGACCAACAACTGCACCGACAAAATCACGTTGTATCGTCAGAATTGCCAGTGCCATTGTAGCGTTAAATTCAACAAACAGTACTGTAGGTAATTTCAAATTATTTGTCTAATGACTTTGCCAGTACATTTTGTTGTAGCACTGCGATACATACTGGACTTCACAAGGCCTCTATATGTGTCTCATAACATTGCAAGTTTACATGCCAGCAGTAATCTTCATAGGTGTATGTCCATTTTCTAGCAATGTTACGAGTGTAGGAGATAAGGTCAGAGACGCCAAATCTGTAAATACAGTGCTACAACAATGCAGTGGTAAAGTAGTGAGACTAAACATACAATTGGAAATTACCTCAGTACTACTGTTGTTGAATTCAACACTACCATGGTACTGGTAGTTCTGATGCAGCAATGTAATTTCGTCAGTGCAGGTACTGAGACAATAGAGTCAGAGACTCAATGGGACATTTCACTCTATTATCAAGGGGTTCCGCACTTATATTACTTCAGCGAGCACTGCGGTCCATCGGTTAAGAAGCTAGACTGTCAAACTTATAATTGGAGGTTGGAGGCCAAAAGAAGTCCTATCTAAAGAAACTTATCTGTTAAATATATTCTTGGCCTCACAATTCATCAGGAAGTAGCAGAGTTAATACTTAACAAGAACTACATGGTCTGGTGGCTAAAGGGCACTGGACTGCGAAGCTTTATGAACAGCAGCAAAATTATTCGTTACGCAAGTAAGTTTTCTGGTAAACTGGGCGCCAGTTGAGAATTCTTGCTACTAAATACTGTGTGTGTAGAGGGGTGCAGATGTTCTAATCCCAGGTTTCCCACCAAGAAACTTAGTGTAATTTTTAAAAGGTTGCTCTTTTTCTATGCCCAGCAAGGACTTGGACTTTGAATATTTTCTGTTAAGATTCCTCGACCTTGTAATGCATCAGGAAGTTCCAAAATTATTCTCTCAACAAACACTTCGTGGTTGAGTGGATAAGATGACAGCCCTGCAACCCAAGGTTCAGCAGTTCGAGACTGACCGCTGGCAAGGACTTGGAGTTAGAAAGTTTTCTGTTAAAATTACTTTACCTTATAATTTGTCAGGAAGTTCCAAAATTAAAATTATTCTCTCAACAAGATCTAGTGGATAAGACGACAGCCCAACAACCCACGGTTGATTCTGAATTTTAAGGATTAGTCCTTAATTCATGTACAGATGCTTTAAATTGTTGTGATGTGTTAATTGGTGTGACAATTTATACATAATTGTTACATACATTTATGCCATTTCATTTCATTTTTTCAATCCCAGTAAGCCATTAGGCTTAGGATATGAAACATGTCCTCAAGATTTGAGAAACACTATCAGGCATACACTAATCAATCAACCTGTGTTCGACCTAAGCATCTGGGTTTTTTCAAGAACAGGTTATGTCATCAAAACTGCGCTTAAAGGAAACAGCTGCTGATTGGTCGTACTATTCAATTCAATTCAGTTTATTTTGCTTTCATTTGATCCAAAGGGGTTGTGACCCGTCAGATATGGTACTTGTCAATACAGAAATAAGGTTACAAATATACATGATGTAAGATACAATACAATTAATCTCAGGAAGTATCTAAATAGGCAACATTCTGACTGTAATGTAGCTGTGGAGAGTTATATTAGCTATGGTGTATAATCTAATATTCAGGATAGTATATGATAAATCACAATAAAACAGTAATACCATATAAGTGCAAGAATACCGAAAATTATTGGATATTAATACAATTATTACAGTACTGTGTGATGAGAGATATTTACAAATTAATTCTGATCTTATTGTTATCATAATATTCATTTAATGAGTAGAAGGAGTTTGTGTATAAAAATTTTTTTACTGCTTTTTTAAATGTTCTTGGATTATAGATGTAAGTTTTGATGTCCCATGGAAGACTACTCATTATCTTAATACCTGAATAATAAACTCCTTTTTGGTAAATGTTCAAATGTGCCCTAGGTAGGTGCAGGTTGGAAGTGTGCCTGGTGTTTATGTTGTGCATTTCAGAATTTGCAAAATACTGTTACCTATTATTTGATACAAATATAAGGAAAGTATATATTGTGACATCAGTGGTAAAATCTTTAATTCTATGAACAAGATTCTCTGTAACCACGCCCCATAATAATCCTAATTGCCTTTTTCTGCATTCTAAATACCTGAATACTATGAGAGGAATTTCCCCAAAATATTATTCCATAGGTTATTACAGCGTGGAAAAGGGAATGGTAAATCATTATAATAGCATTTGTATTTACATAGGGCTTAACAGATCTAATTACATAGCAAGCGCTACTCAGTTTATTTATTAAGTGGTCTATGTGTGGTTTCCAGGAAAGTGTATTATCAACTATTAGGCCGAGAAATTTAGTGTATAGGCTGTCAGAAATTCTATTATTATCTAAGCACGTACTTATGTCAATGGGTTGGCTGTTCTTTGTCCTGAAGTGTATGTAGTGAGTTTTTTCAATGTTTAATGAAAGGCAGTTTTTTTTTAAACCATGTACTAACATTTCCGAGAACTGTTTCAATATTCACGTGGAATTCCATAAAGTTACTGTGCGTGAAAAGTATGCTTGTATTATCAGCAAACAAAACTGGTATTGCCTTCTTGTTTATGAGTGTAGGTAAATCATTTATGTATAAAAGAAACAGTATAGGACCCAGTACAGAGCCTTGTGGTACTCCATGTTTAATCATTGCCCAGTTTGAAACAGCAGTATTGCGATTTGTTTTATTATCTATTAGGACTCTCCAATATCTACCTTTGATGTATGATTGAATAAGTTCCTTGCCCTTACCGATAATTCCATACTTTTCCATTTTTTGTATTAATATGCCATGATCAACACAGTCAAATGCCTTTGTCAGGTCACAAAAGATAACTCCCACTATTTGTTTATTGTTTAAGGCATTTAATACTTCATTCATTAGTTTATAAGCAGCATTTTCTGTTGTAAATCCTCTTCAGAATCCATATTGTTCCTTACTTATGATGTTTTTGTGCAAATGGTCCAGTAGTCTTGTCTGTATTACTTTTTCTGAGATTTTTGAAAAGGAGGTTACAAGAGATATTGGCCTATAATTGTTTACATCTCTTCTATTACCTTTTTTATATAAGGGCTATATTACAGAATACTTCAATCTGTCTGGAAAAACACCTTTAGTAATTACTTTATTACATATATAATTAAGGGATGAGTTTATAAAAGGAGCAGTTATTTTCAGTAATTTAGTCGCGATTTCATTGTATCTCCATGAGTTCTTTGATTTAAGGGTTTTGATTATATATTCAATTTCAGAAGTTGTAGTTGGTTTACTGTGAAATGTTGTACACCTTAATTTTCTCATTTCCTTTGCATACTGTGAGGATATGTCAATAATTGCAGTATCTGGGGTATTTTTATATTGTATGTAGGCGTTTCTATCTGTAGTTTTATTATTCTCTGCTATTGAGGTTAAATAGTTATTAAAGGTCTCTGCAATAAGTTGTTGATTATCAGTAGTAATACCATCAATATTTAGGAATTTAATGTTTGTACAATGCATTTTTCTGTGTGTTTCTTTGTTTACTATGCCCCATGTTGTTTTATTCTTGTTAGCAGATTTTTAATGTGATTATCATAGTGGCTTTTTTTTGGCCTCTTTAATGACTTTGGATAGTATGTTGCAATAGCATTTATAGTACCCTTTAATGTTTGGATTTGTACTGTTTCTGCATGCTAAGTACAGTTTTCTTTTCTGTATACAAGAGGTTTTAATTCCTATCGTTATCCAGGGTGCCTTAGTTTCGTTATTAATTTTTTAATGGGAAAGTGGCATAAAAATCCTTAAGTAAGTGTTCAAAAAGAAGTTAAATATTTTATTAACATCAATACCATCAAAAACTAGACCCCATGATTGATAGCTTAGTCTCATCAGGTTCGTCATCCCCGTTGTGTTTATAATTAAACTATATTGGAGTGTATGTACTGTCTAACACAACTGTATGATGGTAGAGCTATGTATAGAATTTATTACATAAAGAACTACATGTTTTGGCACTTTACATTGGCCATCTTCAGGTTGAGAAATGAAAAAACTGAGTAAGCAGCTATACTCGACTTACGTGGGTTGTATACAGTGGGGAGGTAAGAGGTGAAGTAGGTATGAGATCTCGCATGTGTTATGTAGGATGGGTGGTGTGGGTACATGGGTTCTGCTATTATATGCTATTCTAGGTTAATATGGTTGGATCTACGGTATCATCTTATGTTTGTAGAGATTATATGTACATGTACACTTAGCTTATAAATACACAGCACGTAATTTTATATAAATGTAGTTTCTATAGTTATAGGGGGTTCATTGATCTAAGACTGTACAATATATAGTTCTTATAGTTGTAGTAGGTGATCTGATCACTTTGTTATTGTATTTACTATTATAATACATCAAGTTAGCTTAGGCTGTTTTGAAATTCTGCCATAGTGTATTTATTAATGTTTCTTTTGAAATAGGTTTGGTAATCATGTGACTTACTGTTATACAAAGTGTTTAAATTTAAATTTATAATCTGTGCATCATGGTCAGAAAGTCCATTCATTACTGAGATTACCTCATAGGTATCTATCTTTAGTGGTATCAATAAAAATGTTATCAATGGCTGAAAAGGAATTTCTGTAAGTTCTGGTAGGAAACAGAACTATGCTAAAAAGATTATATGAATTTAAAAGGGCTTTCAACTTGCTCTTTTTGTCACTCTCCTGGAGATAGTTTTACATTTACATCACCACATATTACAAGGTTTGATTTTATACCACACAGCTTTTGCAGTATCTTGTCTAATTGCGTTACAAATGTATTAAAATTTCCTATGGGTGATCTATAAATAACTAAAATGCAGATGTTTAAAAATGTGGAGTCAGGTTTAAGTGCACAGACTTAAATGTCTTGGTCTACACAATATTTATCAAGATTTAGGGTAGTAAATTGGAGTTGGGATTGAATAAATATACTAACACCAACGTTTTTAAGTTTTCCTCCCGCAGTACTTGGCTCCTATAGAATAATTTTCTATATTAATGAAATCAGCTTCACATTGACTTAAGTGATGTTCTGAAAAGCACAATAAATGTGGCAAGTCTTGATGTGAATGACATGGGAGTTCAGTAGTCTTGCCTCTCAAACCTCTGATATTTTGATGGAATAGTTTAAGGTGTTGGTTTGGGGTCTGACCCCTTCTCTGTATTACACTGGTACCTATTGTTTTCTTTTCAGGGGGCCTGTTGTCCAAAAAAATATCTTCATTCTATGTCAGTGCTGTTCTCTGTGAGGTACAAACTGAACGATATACCAACGCCAACCAGACAGTGTTTTTTCCATTGTTCTTTTGCCTAAAGCGCAAAGAGTGTACTGAGTGTGTGATCCTGATTCAGTGACAGTAGTGCACCAAAATTGGTTTCCTGAAGAAGCTACGCTTTTGGAGGAGAAGGCACAGTGTCACTGTAACAACCCGCGACATTGCCACAATGACGGACAACCTGACTTTGGAGACCAGCACTCAGGTTTCTTCCCTCAAGACGATCCTGAAATGCGACGCAGGCACACGGGTTGACTCCAACCTGACCTGTGAGGCCTCAACGCAAGCACTGAATGATAACAAACAACCAGAGAACAGAAGCAACGTGGTGCTTCTTCTTCTTCTTCTTCTTCTTCTTAGGGCCCATCAGCTTATGCTCTGGATGCACCACAGCCTTTGGCTTATTGTACAGCCCTAAATACTCCATTCAGCACAGATTCAATAACCCTGTGCCTCATATGAAGAGGCAAAGGTCCCTTACTGAAGCTGTGATTATGTCTTTTGGTTCAACAATCAGCTTCCCAACAACATTATAGTGTTGACGAGCCAACACCTTGCAGCAGCAGATAATATGCTATACTGTTTCAGTCTCCATCCTGCAGAATCTGCAGGTTGGATCCCCATCAAACAGGCCCATAATGTAAAGGTGCCCCCTTACAGGAGCATGTTGTGTGAAGATCACAACTACCATTTTTAGTTAAAGCCTGCTTAGCTTAAGCAGGTCATCAGCTTTTTTCTTACATGGTCTGCCAATAAAAAGCTTGCCATGTCTACGGCCTGGCAAATCTCTCCAGGCATTATTATGTTGAGACTCAGTCCAGTTCTTAATTGCTTCTCTTGCCGAACACTTAGGTATTCCAAGAGCCGGCTCTGGACCAAGTAACGGCATAGCTGACGCTTGTCTAGCAAGCTTATATCAGCTTCCTCATTGCCAGGAATGCCACGGTGCCCCGGTACCCAAGTGAGGGTAACCTCATTCAGGCTAGCCAGCGCAGTGAGAGCATCCAGGCATTCTGGTCCTTAAGTCACTTTCAGGCTACTAAGTGCCATAAGTGCAGCCTGGCTATCAGAAAAAATAAGAATTTGCTTATTCTTATAAGCCCTTCTTATGTTTTCGCATGCACATTGTAGAATGGCATATATTTCAGTTTGAAAAACTGTGGCAAATTTACCCAGTGGGAAGCTAAAGCTTCTATTTGGTCTCAGGCCAAAAATTCCAGACCCTGTCCCTGAGTTAGCCCTAGAGCCATCAGTGAACCAGTGGTGCTGCTGAAAAGGAGAAAGAGGAAATGAAGAATAAAATAGCTTAACTGGAGAAGTTCCTGGAGGAAAAGGACGGACATATACAGAAACTTGCCTGATGTCATGCCAAAGTACTGCAGAATCCTCCTGAAACACACTGTGTATTTCTTAACCATTTTAAGTCACAAGTGTTAATTTCTCGTATTGGTTTACTGAAGCTACACTCCCACTCTCTTGAACAGTTAACAGCAGAATTACAGTATACAGTAGAACTCTTGTGATTTTTCAGGTACATTACGTATAAATACCAACTAATGACATCAGTGTTTGATATGAATTCACAGTATCATATTTTTCACTGTTATCAGATACTGTAATGAGAAAATGCAAACTTAATGTAATTTATTTTTGTGCTGTATGTACAAAATAAGAACTATAATGTACAAACACATAAAATAATTATTTCAAAATATTTTTATTATGAAATTTTAATTCTTTAATGTAATGTAGTTGACATTCAACTTATTCTAATTGCTACTGACACAAGCAACACAATGCAAGGTAATCACAAATTTACACTCCTCACACCATCAGCAGAACTTTTCAAGCACATGTATTGGATGAATAACCTTCACATCCACAATCTTATACTATGCCATGGCAGGTAAATTGAATAATGACAGTAGTAATCTTCATTCACTGCCACAAGTACCTATCTTGGACACTCCTTTAGTGTTGGAACACTACTGTAGTTGAATATGTGTGCCATTAACAGTAAAACAGGTAAAGTGTTAAAGTTCTCTTCCAGTCTGGTCTGGACAGCTGCTGCATCTGAGAATACTCACAAAGCAGAAGTCTGGAAATCCCATAATTCAGTGCCGAACATTGTATGTGTAAGATAAATGTAATGCAATGGTGCCATCTGGTTCAAAGTCCACTATTATTCCCTTGTTCACTGCACAATATGACACTGACTAGGCTATGGGCTGGACAACTTGGGGTTCACATCCAGGTGGGGGTAAGATTGTCAGTAATGTCCAGACTGGCTCAGGGGCCCACCCAGCCTCCTTCACAGGGTATGTGGGAGCTCTTTCTCCAGGAATAAAGCACCAGGGGCATAAGGCTCACCATACATCTCAAGTGAAGAAAGAGTGCAGCCATGCCTCCACTCCCCCTATATGCCTTCATGTTATATACATATCAGGATGACTTCACCTGTTTTACCTGTACAATATGACATGCACATAAAAACTTACATAGAAATCAGGTCGAAGGAGAATAATATTGTGATTAGGAGGCAGAGAAGCAAAATGTACCAAGACTCCAAAAACACTAAGTCAGTTTAAATAATGCAGTATAAAGACAGTGGTGACCATTCTGGACATGAATATAATAAAGCTGGGTTACCCTGACAGCTAGCAGCAGACTCTGGTAGAGGGCATGTCTTTGCCAGTTATTCAAGAAATGCCCTCATATGGATCCAGACATTATACGATTCTATTCAGAACCAATCTGCACCTTCAAAACCTATTTCTTTAATATCTGCTTGAATATTATCTGTGCCAGTCTTGGTAATGGTCTGCTTCCATTTGGATGAATTGTTAATTCTTGGCTTCTTTAGTTAAATACTATTATAGTAGGCAGTAAAAGCAAATGATATAAAATAAGAATAGATTTGGGTTCAAGCCCTTCTGGGCCTGATGCACCTGTGCCTTAAGACTGGCCCTTTGTGCCCCATATTCTACACTACATTGAAGAGCCCTGTTCCTTGAGCAAAGTTCCAGATGGCCCCTATACTTAGTTTTCTCATATCCTCAGGATCCAAAAAGAAGGAACCCAGGTATGTACATCTGAGTGAAGCCAAGGTCTCACACTCACACAAAATGTGGACTGAGGTTTCCTCCTCAGTACCACATTTCCTAAAATCTCAATGTCCTCTTAGGTCCAAAAAGGAACCCAGATATACTACCCTTCCCCCAAAGAATCCAGGCAAGCAAATACCCTTCAGGCTTCCCAATGGGGCCCCCAGGGAGAGAAACACCCGCCTACAGGGCATTGTTACCTCACACTTAATATATCTACACTAAGGAGCCACGTTCCTTTAACAAAGTTCCAGATGGCCCCTATGCCTCCGGGTCCAAGAAAGGAACCTGTATATACTTTCTTTTCTCTCAAAAGTCCCGGCAGACGAACCCCCTCCAGGGCCCCTATGGAGAGAGATACCCATCTACAGGACATTTTGCATATCTCAAAAACCCCATCTTTTGGGTTCCCCTCCCCCAAGGTCCCCTTCATGGAAACCTGCACAGAGAGATGCCTCACCACTACAGTCCTCCTTCATTCACCTACCAAAGTCCCAGGTATATGAACCCCCTCCTCACTGAGAGAGATGGCCGCAACCAGAGAATTTCCTAACATATCTTCCTGGGTCCCCAGTGAAGGAGCTCCCCCAGAGTCTCTTCAGAGATAGATACCCCCTTCATTCATCTCTCGAAGTCCCCGGTAGACGAGCCCTCCTCCAAGTTCCCCAAACGGGGCCCCTATGAAGAGAGATGCCCGTCTCCAGAGCCTTTTCTACATATCCTTCAGGGTCCCCAGCGAGGGAGCCCTCCCTCCAGGTTCCCTTCACAGAGCTCGCACAGAGAGAGGCACTCCGCCTCTAGAGCCCCTTTCAACCATATCGCAAAGTCCCCGGTAGATGGGCTCACTACTGGTTTCCCAACTGAGCCCCTGCCCATTCCCAGAGCCTTCCTTTCATAACCTTCAGGGCCCCTAGAAAAGGAGCCCCCCTCCAGTTTCCCCTAACCGAGCTCCCGTGGAGAGAGGTCCCATTTCCGGGGCCCCATTACAACTATCTCTTAGAGTTCCTGGTGATATCCATCCCCTGGGCCCTCCTCCCCATATCCGTCCGGACCCCCAGAAAGGAGCCCCCCTAATAGAGGTCCTGCAAAGGTAGATGCTACCCTTCCGGAGCCCTCCAACTATCTCTTAAAATTCCCCGTCAAGGGACTGGATCTTGCCCGGTTGCCCCTTACGGAGCCTCCAAGCACCGGAGTTCCCCGTGACTGGAGCCCTCCGTAGAATCCTTGCTGGAGTCCCCTACTGCGGTGCTCTCCTTAGATTCTGGTCTTCTTAGGGGGAAGTATAAGGTCCACCGAGCAAAGCTAGATATGTCTGGGAGGTTGTCTGGTATCCCAGAGGGTGCCGTTAGTGACAGACTCACCCACTGCCATTCATCCCATAGGCACGGCACTCACACCGTAGAATTGGGGATTGTTTTTCAAGGTTTACTCCTTTAGATACATTGTGTGCTGCGCAACAGGGTCACCTCTCGTAGGATGTGGCTCTTCACCACACACAGACGGTCTTGGGTGGAGAGAGGCTATAACCGGCAACTACCACCCCTGGAGAACAGCTAGAGCCCTCTTCGGGCCACCAATGTCGCCTCTCAGTAACATGGTGACCCCGGTACGGCCCGGCCGACTCCCCTTAGCCCCATATAAAATAAACACGACTTTCAAATGTAGCTGTCATAAACTGAGGTCTTCTAATTGTCTGGGGTGTGGTGCTCTCATCTTCAAACATCAAGGCATCCAAAAAGTATGCACTTTCAAGCAGGAATCACTGACTGATATAGCACCACATTCCAGAAAAAAAAGAGACTGCAATGCGTGTATCTGTCTCCCATAACATTCACAACACTTTTCACGTGCATTTAAATATAATGATTTGCACTTCGAGAATCCTACGACAGTAAAAACCAACATTTGTGCAAACATATTTCAAAATGCACGAAACGAAAGCCCTCGCCTTCACCTACCATAAAGAGGTGGCGTAACTTTTCAACCACATATATATCTCTTTACTGCTATACAGTCTACGGCCACGACACGTGAGGTCGTCGCGTGCACACCACCTCGGATGACGTAGCACGTTCATTCTTGGTGCTCTGCGCGTCACAAGCGGCCAAACTTACAAACTAACTATCGTACTACTTCCGAAATGAGTTCCGTTGTCTTAAGCTGCAGTTGTGCGGAGGAAGATGCGTGGTCGGGTAAAGTGTGTCATAAATGATCTGTGGACAGATGGCACTAAAGGTTGTGCCATGTTGTGTCGCAATGTTGTGTTATGTGGGAATGTGAGCTGTACCTGTTTTAATGTTCAAATAATACGAACGAAATGATGATGGATGTAGATGAGAAGGGGATGGATGCGCAAGAACACGAGGAAACTGTATGTTATGTTTTGTGGAATGTCATTCTTTCGTTTGCAATTGTTTTATCCGTTTCTCATGTGGAGAGTGGGCAGGAGAACCCAAGGATGTTTTTGTAATTTTTTCATATGGTGAAAAAATCAGATGTAATAGATTATCGTAGATAGTGCTTATATTGAGTATTCTCCCTTCGCTTAAACATTAAGTACGTCATATTTTAAGTTTTTCCTACAGGATGATCATACTTCCGTGTTCAGTACGAGACACATGTTTTGTGGCTTATTTCTAGATATAGCCATAGGAAACACGTTTGTTGGAACTGACGCAAAGTTTTATGAGGGATTTAAGAACTGTTACGTTGAAATGTAAGGTCTGTTGAAATATAAACCCATTCGTGTCTCGTTTACTAGCTGTACTGTTTGTGCTTAGTATAGTCTATATCTCCCAAATTCCGTCTCTTTACAAAAGGAAAAATGCACATTTTTGGTGGTGTTGTGTTATTTTTTATTTATGCCTCGGTGGCTGAACTATTTCCACAATGTTTTCCTCTATTTTTGTACATAAGTTAAAAATCATGCAAGATTGTGTGAGATTTAAAGTTTCCAGAATGGTGACTGAAGATATTGTCTTCTGGGAGTTGACATGTAGTGTTGTAAAAATTTGCCCAGAATAAAGAGGTAACAGGTTCGTCCAAAATTTTGGGAAATTTTTGCCAGATTGCATGTCATTATGGCCCAAGAGATGCTAATCATCAAGGATGACTTCCTTGAAAACCATTGTATTTGTTTCAGGATGAGTTACGCATTGAACGAAAAGAGGGTGGCAAAAGAGGGCGTAAACCTGGTAGGAAGGCCGCTGAGAAAGTTGATATGAAAGCAAAACTGGGTGAGTTTGGGGATATTATTACTTTACTGTAAGGAGTGGCATATGACCTATTCAGAATTTCATATTTTTGTATGTAGGAAGCTTGCTTATGATTCGAAAATATGTTATATGCATATGATACTTAGAAGATTATATAGCATTCTGTTATGTCATGAACAGCATACTTTTATGTTGTGTGTCTGCTGCTGGTGATGTGAGTGATGTCCATCGAATGGCAGGGTGACTTGCATATAGGTTAGCTGCATCGTGCTTGATAGAGAAGGGATGTACACTATTTTTAAATATATCTCCATACATTGAAATGGTCATGTGGGATAAGAAGAGGTTATTCTGTAGAAGTGTCATGTCCTGGAGATTTGGTGAGGTGTCAAAAAACGTGCTTAGTCATGTCAAAAGGTCTTGAAGTACAGACATTTTTTTCCTCCTGTATACTGCTGGTGTCTTCAAGCAGTGTCTGTGTTCTCTGCCAATATTTTTGGACATGATCTGGTCCTCAACATGTTCATGATGTGTGTCTCCTTTACCATTTACACCAAAGCACAATGCTTATGTGACATTAATGCTACAGATAACCTGATTCTCATGTCAGGTACTATGTTGGCTGTCCTGATAGTTTCTTCATGCTTTTTGTCAGTGCCACCAGGTTACTGCCTTCATTACATTTTGACTGCTTCCTTCCAAATTGTCCAATTCATCATCCACAAGTCATTCCACGATCAGTGCTGTACAGTGTGTAGTGCTGAGAGTGTCATAAAACTAACTGAAAAGTTGGGACATTTACTTCATTCTTAATAGGTTATTTTACATTGCATTCTCAGATATTGTGTCTCATTCTGTTTTTGTGAATGCCAGAATAGTGGGTAACTAGGCAACAACCACCACCTTCCAAATCCTCACCTGTTCACCAGGCTCATCATCATCTTCCCATCTCATTCCCAGCTAGAGAATATATTTACAATAATCTAAGAATCAGTCATTGTTCAAACATCAGAATGATGTGATTGCCATTGCTCTCATTTTCAGAGCGCAGCAGACAGAGTGCACGTGAATGTCGAGCAAGGAAGAAATTGCGCTATCAGTATCTTGAGGAGCTAGTAACTGATCGGGAGAAAGCAGTTTTGGCATTGCGTAAGGAATTGGAGAAGGTATGTGATAGAATGTAATTCTGTTCTAGTGCGGTTTGCCTCCTCACAGAAAGAATGTAGGTTTAGAACATCTGTCCCCCGTTTCAACGTTGGAAGTAGGTGACTGATTTTCTCAAAACATGATACTAGCATTATGCTGTTGGTACTAATAGCAATGTGGCGTGCACATGAACTTGTGAAGTGAGAACATAAGGTCTGGTTACTTAATTGTGAGTTCTGAAATAAGGAATGGTAATAGATGTTTGCGCAATATATTGTCAAGGTATTAATACTGCTGGAGAATAAGATTGTGGCAGCCACCTGTAAATGTTCTGCTCTGAGGTTAAAGAAGGTGATACTAGCATTGTCAGACTTTCGGATAAAATTAATTAAGCTTCTGGCACCAGAACCCAAAGATTCAACACTTTGGTATAGAAACTGGTCATTGGACATGAACCTGAGACATTTTTATCCATCCATTTTCTTCATAGCCTATTTTTTTAATTTACGTCGTATTGTCCTCCCTTCTCCTCCTCAGCCTTGTAAGTGGTCACTTGCCAAGTGGTTTTTCCACCAGAATTACATACACATGTCTAGTCTCTGTCAGATTTTTATATCCAGTCTTTGTACCTCCCATGACTGCACAGTTCCAGCAGTTCTAGGTGGGTTTTGCACAGTTTTCCTTAAATGTCCATTGGTTCAACTGACACAGCTCCAAACAACTTTCAGAGCACTTTGTTTACACACAGACCAACCCCTTGTTTTACACTGTAGTTGGGTTCCTGGAAGAGTGGGTGTAAGTCAAAAATGATATTCCCATCAAGAATTGGGAGTAAGCGTGATAGAACACAGACAACCAATGGGCGTTAAACGGAAAATGAGAGAGGGTAATTTCTTCTTCTTCTTCTTCTTCTTCAGGCACTGAACCTCCTTTAATTGGAGGTTTTGGCCTTCTCAATAACATCCTTCCACTTTGCTCTATCCTGGACACAGGTTAACCAATTTTTTATCTTATTTGACCAGGGTCCTGTATGATGATGTCCTTCCATCTATATTTGGGTCTTCCTCTTGGTCTCATGGTTAAGAGAGTCCATTTAAATATCTTCTTAGTTGCCCTGGTTTCAGGCATTATTTGTATATGGCTGAACCAGCCTAGTCTCTGGGCTTTGATGTAGTTGACTATATTTTCGTGCTTTATCAGTTTGTCCAATTCTTCATTGTTTTTTAATCCTCCATGTTTGATTTTCTTTCATAGGCCCAAATATTCCTCTTAAGATTTTCCTCTCAAAGACTAGCAGTTTCTGAATTATATTTTCTTTCAGCACCCATGTTTCTGATGTATAGGTCACTATTGGTCTTATTACTGTTATATAATTTTAATTTCGAACCTTTAGTGACTAATCTGCTTTTGAAAAACTTTAGATTTGCATTGTATGCCCTTATACCAAGAGCTATCCTTTCCTTAACCTCTTCTTCAATAGAATTGGTGTCATTTATAATGGACCGTAAGTATTTATATTGTTTAACCTGCTCTATATATGAGCTTCTAATATTTAAGCTCTCTATCTTGATGTCTTTTTTGTCGCACTTTAGTTATTTTGTTTTCTTCTCGTTTATTGTTAATCCGACTTCCAATTAATTATTTTTTAGTTGTTGGAATAGGTCCATGAGTGACTGTTTGGTACGTGCTGTTATCAATATATCATCTGCATAAGCCATAATTTGTCTAAGTCGCGTGGAAATATTGCCTCTTATGTCCAGTTCCTTTAATATTGTGTCAATTACCAGACTGAATAACATAGGAGAAAGCGGGTTCCCTTGTTTTACTCCGCACTCTACTCTGAACTCTGACGTGTATAAGTTGTTCACTCTTACCTTTGCCGTGGTGTTTTCAAGTGTAAGCTTGACTAGCCTTATTAATTTGGGGGGGGGGATTTTATACTGGATTAAGGAATCTAATATTTTGTTCCTTTTAATTGAGTCAAAGGCATGTGTGTAGTCTATAAATATATTATGAATATCAATATTATATTCATAGCATTTTTCAATAATTTGCCTTATCATAAAAATGTTGTCAGTTGTAAACCTGTTAGGTGTGAATCATGTCTGGTAGTCACCTAACTCAGTTTCTATAATATCTACCTGCCTCTGATTCAGAATTATTGCAAATATTTTATACGCAACATTTAACAATGTTATAGATGTATAATTCGTGCAGTCCAGTCTATCCCCCTTCTCATATATCGGGCAGATTACTCCTTCCTTCCATTGGTTGGGCAATTGTTCTTTTTCCCAAATCATTATTATAAGTTTATATAACCTTTGTTTCAGAGTTCTGCCACCCTGCTTAACTAATTCAGGAATTATCGGTGCCTCCTGCCTTGTTACTTTTCAGTTTATTAGTTATTGAACATACCTCATTGTAAGATGGGGGTTGTATTTCTACTTCGGTCTGGTTGTCACTTGTTATTGGCTGTACCCTATGATTACTAAATGAGTTATCTCTACCTAGGTTCAGGATTGTCCTGAAGTAATCCTTCCATCTATTTAAGATTTGACTCGTTTGAGTGATGATGGTGCTGTTTTCATCTTTACACATAAAGGGGGGTCTTATATGCTGCTGTCTTAAGTTTTTTAATCTCACTAAAGAATTTCCTTGATTCGTTCTTCTTGTGGTTTTCTTCTGTTTGTCTAATTGTCTCATCCATTCTTTTTTCTTTAGTGCACACATTCTATTTGCTTCATTTCTTTTCTTATGATACCATTCGCTACTCGCTCTGGTTTTATGCTGTAACCACTTTCTTCTCGCATCATTCTCACTCTTAATCGCTAGCTGGCAGTCCTTATGCCACCATTCACTTCTCTGTTTCTTGCTTTTGGATTACTTCATTTGCTGCTTCTGTGATTGCCGTCCTAATCTGCTCCCACTCTTGTTCTACGTCTTGGTGTTGTGCTTGTTTTGACAGTTTGGTGTGTAAGGCTGTTTTGTATTCCAGGCACTTTATCAGATTCTTGAGGTTTGATTTATTCCACATCCCCGTCCAATCTCTGTTTTTCTTAATATATACTTTTGTAAGTTTTTGATTTAGTGTTATCTTAAGAAGAGAGGGTAATTTAAGAAGTGTAAATTGGTAAGTTGCATTAAAGCAAAAAGGCATACAATAAGGGCTGGGTGTACTTGTAATTTATGTTGTTGTCCCAAAGTAAGGGACCATATTTTACAGCCACACAAAAGAAGCATCACGGTTTCAGGGTCTTAACACCATCGGGTTTGGCATGTATGTTGCAATATTTTGGACGAATCTTTTGCTCTTGTCTGTGGAGTTGTAGTTGGAACAGTAGGTCCTTGTGAGTATTGCTTTAGGTGCCTTAATTAATGCTGGAGAAAATAAACAATATAGGACAACTTTGTGAACAGACCATTTTACTTCTTCTTTGTAGTGGCTGAACTGTTTTAGATAACAGAATATGCTGTTGGCTGATATCTGTGATTTATAATGTTATTTGTTTCATGTGCATGTTGCAGTATCACTCTTGGGGTAGGGAACTGGATGAAGGAAGAATGCCTGAAGGGATCACAGCAATGTTGGAAGAGATGGGAGCAATCAAACAGGAGAAGTAACAAGTAAGAATTGTTACAAGATTTTTTTTAATACTGAACATTGCTGTGCAGTAAGTAGCTTGTCTACTTCCAGTTTGGTGGGCCCAAGGTTCAAACCTCAACCCAGAGACCCACTGTTCTGACTGATGGTTTTCATGGCTTTCGTAGGTGTGTCTAGACAAATGCTGGAATAGTACCTCAAATTGAGCCATGACCTATTGACTTCAACATGTCTTTTCCCAAAATAACTTTGTATGAATCACTGAATGGATTCTCATTATATTTCATCTGGGTATGCCATAGTTACATGTTAAGTTATTCAGGTTGTAATCTTTATTAATGCAGATGACCACAAACCTTTTTAAACTTCTTGTTTGTTTTCAAAGATGTGAGCCAGTCGCGTCTTTTGGGCCATTAATATCTTGTTAGATACGAAGATAATGGGGAGTTTGCTAAGAATTGTCAGTGAATTCCAGTTTTGACTAAAATTGGACAGTAATTATGGGTGCTTTACATGTGCAGTTGCATTTCATGACCCATCTTGAGCATAATTGTCAAAGCACATGTGGGAAGGCAACAGTTTAAATATACTTTTGAAAAAATTAAACACATGTTTTATGCTCAGTAAATATCTTCCACATGTTTACAGTTTTTTGAGGTAATTGGACAAAAGTGAGCAAATGTTCCAATGTTAACATTACAGATATGTTTTTTTTTTTTATGTTGCGTGTATTTGTTGGTTAAGGTTTTCTGACTGAAACTTTATGTACGTTTCTCATTTCTGATCTTGCTCGTCTCAACTTTGATTTAATTATCATGGCGGTATTGTGTGAAGCATACAAATTATGAAGGTCCTTGTTGGGTAATGTTGTTGATTTTGCTGTTCATGGTGCTTACAGGTGAAGTCATAGAGTTACACGATAACATTATATTGCGTGTGTGTGTACATACTCCATGATTGCATTGACCTGCAAGAACGTTGGCCTCCTTTACAACAGTTGTCCATTTGTCTCTGTTCTGTGCCATCTATTTACTGTCAGATCTCATACATTATTCCCCCATCCTATAGCCATCCCATTCAGGAGCCTTCCCACTTTCACCTTCTGGCCTCTTTCTAAAACATTTCTAGCCATTTCTTAAATGATCCATTTTCAGTTTTACAAGTATGTGGAAGTTGTGGAAATGTTGGTGGCCTGTTGGGTTTTGACACCATATAGTGATCACATGTTCTGTCATTTCAGAGAAACTTACTGTTTCCATTAATTTAATATTGCACATACCGTGCATTATGGTCGTAATTTTAACAACCAATCATCAAGGTGACCCCCACAAAGCCCTAGAAATCGTGTATCGCATGTGAAGACTGCATTTCAGCACCACATGCTTGGGCAGATGTTTGAAACCAGTTGATATTTTGAGAAGCTGACAGTTAAGATGGTGCTCCCTGAAGATGGCGACAGTGAGCAGCGAAACGCGTCAGAGTATTCGTCAAACATCGTGACTTGGTGTATGAAAGATAGTGCATTAAGTGCTGGTTTAATAGAAGATAAAATAAATCATACTGTCTCCATCTTCAGGGTGACTGAGTTGGTCAGACTGGTTGCTGCAGTGATGCTGTAGAGGAAAACTTCAGTTATGCATTAATTCCTGAAGAGGGTTGCTTTCTCTCCTCTCATTTTCTCAGGACTGCCCTGTACCCTCTTCCATCCATACCTGTGATCGGCCAAATTCCTCCAACGCTTCCCGCTTAAATGACGCATTTTTGTCCACTGCATAATGTCACCATTCACATGGACCATTTTTCACCCTGAATGGATGCAGTCCATCTCTCTGAAACTTCATAACTTTGTTTTCTACATGGTGTAGAGATTCTTTATATTTTGCATCATGTATTGTTTTATGAGGCGAGGTTGTTGGCTTCACACGAAATCCCCACTGTGGCAGACAAGTATTGGCTTATCACCTGTGTCCTCCCCATCAATGGGTGACCCACAGGGAGTGCAGAAATATGTAAACTGAAAGCAGATTGTGATTTGAGGGTCTGATGCTGGTGAACATTACAACTCTGTTTTTCTTGGATGTGGGTGATGGAAATTGAAACTTACTGTTTCTTGTATTTTACTCTTGCAGCACTTGTCTGTGCAGTGTGTCATGTTTGGATGTGAGCACCACATCTGAAATTAGGGGTGGAATAAGTGAAGACAGTCTGAGTTTGCAGTTGGATGTTTCTTGCATTAAATTATTGAAGGCTGACATATACAGTGTTGAATATTGTATATCTTTGAATTGGTATTTAGCATGTTATATGGCATCTCTTGCTATATGACACCCATATATTGCCTCCGTGTGTTATGGGCTGGGAGTTACTGCTTTAGTTAGACATGCAGATTTTTACTCACAAGAACAGCTATGACCTTGAGCAAGGTGGCAGTAGGGGAAGTCATAATTACGCGTTCATGACCAGTAGGTGATATATCCTAGTGAACAGCATATTGGGCTGAAAGTGCAGTTGTGTTAAAAATCTGTGTTTTTCAGTCAAAGAAACTTATATTTTAGATGGGACATATATGTGTTCAAGGTTAGTCCCTCTTCACGCTGTGAAGGTCAGAGTTGTTCTGGTCAGTAAGTGGTAGTAGATTCCATTTCTGCATTTTTCTCTACAACATATGATTGAATGCTGGTCAACTAATACATGTACATTACAACTAACAAATTTTCACTTCCTGTGTCCACATTTAAGCAGTACTGTGGCCTCGTAACAAAGATAACCAGCTTTTCACAAAAACAAAATTGCTGTTCTAACTTGTGCTTGAACATTTTAAGAAATGTAATGTAAAAGAATGCCCAGAAAACTTGTGCTTATTTACATTTGCGTAGTCACTGACTTTTTGCTGGAAGTTAACCACAGTCTTCTCTGAAAAGTGTCATTTGTAAACAGTCCTTGCTATTAACTCCTGCCTGTTTGGTGCTAATGCAAGTAATTTATTTTAACACTCATATAAATCCATTTCATATCTCAACGGGGAATTATTAAAAATTAGTTTGGGGGAAATACACCCTGAGTAACTTGCATGCAGAGGTAGCCACATTTATATTAATCTAAACTTGCTAGAATAACAGTATGCATTTAGCAATGCTGCCATGTTGGGGAACTCTGATTAAACCATTTGTTCCACAACTGCCATCTTCAGCTGCTGTTTATAACTTCTCACTGGCATATGGTATTACAGTAGAGCAAGCCTGAGCCTTCTGCATATATAAGGACATGCTCCATGAATCCTTCTACAGCTCACCATACTCACAATATATCACTCTAATTTTGATATGTCCATTGTTGTGTGAAATTTGAACAGGAAATATTGGATTCGCAAGGAGTTAATTTTGTTTGCACAAGGTATTGTGATGAAACTAAGGGAATCCATTGCTGGCAATTTAAAAAGGTATAGAAACTCAGTACATATGTTAGAGTTATTGACTGTAGGTGTGTCCATCATAGAGGAGCACTTCTGTATGTTGTTCAACTGATTTCATTTGTGAAGCCATTGGAACTTCCTGAGGTGCATCAGCATCAGCCCAGGATGGCTACTTAGGTAGCTAAATTAAACTAAACTTACTAAAAACAATGATAAATATGTATGTTTTCAATCAGACACAACAATATTTTATTATTAAACTCATTGGCAACAAGTTTCAGTCACTAGGCCATCATTACATAAAATTTAAAATCGCTCACAAGTAGTGTGCATTAACTGCATGCAGTATGGGATCCCATAAAATTTTTACTCTAATGTTAAAAATCTGTTACATCCTTGAGTTATATTGTCTGTGATATAATATAATAAAGAGTTTTGTGGAGATCTGAAATAAAAATCAAATTTAAAGTGGATACATAATACATAATCTACTAGCCCCACCCAGTACTCGGCTTACACAAATGAAAAATAGAGAGAAAAATACGAACACTGTACTTGGCAGCATACACCGCAATTTGTGACTAGAGGCTATATATATATATATATTTTAACACAGTCTAAGTGTTGTATTATTATGATGATGATGATGTAATATCAATTTTGAATTTAGGTTTATTTCAGATCTCCACGAAACTTTATTATATTATATCACAGGCAATATAACTGAAGGTTGTAACAGATTTTTAATATTGGTGTAAATTTTATGGGACCCCATACAGCATGAAATTAATGTGCACTACATGTAACCTATTTTAAATGCTGTGTAATGATAGTCTAATGACCAAAACTTCTTGTCAGTAAATTGAATAAAATATTGTTGTTTATCTCAGTAATTAACCAACTTTATGCACAAATTTCTGTTTTACAATAAGTTTATTTCACGCCTCTACATGTTTCGAGCACCATGCGCCCATCATCAGGAGGTCAGAACTGTACCACACACCTACATGTGTGATGATACCAGAGGCTGTATGGTACAGTTCTGGCCTCCTCATGATGGGCACATGGTGCTCGAAACATGTAGAGGCGTGAAATAAAACTTATTGTAAAACAAAAATTTTGTGCATCAAGTTGGTTAATTACTGAGATAAATATACTGAGATGCACGGTCAGCAAAACACTAAAAAAAAATTGTGTTTGAAAACATATATATATATATATATATTATTTTTCAATTCTATAACACAATGGAATGCCCTCAAAAAAAAAAAATTAACTAATTAAGTAAATAACTAACCAACTCCATGGAGCAGAGCCCATTATGAAAATATGATATTCCCCCTATTAGTCAAGGAATTACATACATTTTATGACACTGGAAAGCTCATTGCTGTGTTCACAAAAGCCCATCATTTGTCACTGTAGTGAGCCAGATTAATCCAGCCCATTCTGTGCATCCTGTATATCTACAGTCCATCTTATTATTATCTTCTCATCTGTGCCTGTGTCTTCCAAGTGATCTCTTTCCATCAGTTTTTCTCCACAAAAACTCTGTATGTATTTCTCTTTCCCTTTACATGTGCCACTTGCCTCACCCAAGGCCTTCTTGCAGCCCTGTGAACACAGTAAGTCGTTATATTACCCCAGATTTGGGGATTTTTATGTCATAGTGCTTTATGTAAAGGAAATAGTCTGTAAATTTATTGAGAACAAAATATTTTCGTATTGTATTAAGAAACATATTGTAAATGTGTTATTTATGTAGATGGGTTCTTATATTTACTGTTTTGTAACATATGTCAAGTTGTCAGTACCTGTATTACAATTAAGTGTAACAGTTTCACATTTAATACCTGTGTCACTAGGGCACCACATTACTAATGCTTATTTGATTAGTCACATGTATATGGTAAATGCTGAACTCTGTCATTTGTCATCATCTATGATGAAGGTAATGTAAAACATGATGATATCAAACTTATAACCTTAGACCACATCCAGATTTCTTCAAGTGTGTGCACAAAGTCTGTGCTTGTGTTGTCATTGTCCACGCATTTGTAAAGATTTACTGTTGTGGGGGTTCTGGAAGGTGCATAGGAGAGGCATAACAGCTGTCGTATTATGCACAGTAGAGGCTTGAAGTTTTGTGAGCGTCAGTGATAAGAATTTTGATGTTTTGTGACTGCTCATATTAGTACTTTTTCTTCAAGCTATGATGCTTGGTTCTAACAAATCAGGACGAGACCACATGGCTGGCAAGTTGGCCACCACCAAGTTGTCCTGCTGTTAACGCGGGTCAGTCTTGATCTTATTTTGTGACATGAGGCTCTTATTCAATCATTTAATATTTCATGCTTACAGAGGTGTCTGTATTCTGTTAAAAGTAAGCTTTATTGCGTTTTGTGGTTTTGTGGTATTATATCATTACTGGGGCTTTATATGTTGCTGGAACCAAATAGACGTTTTATGTTGATAATGGAGTCCGATATTTGCGATGGATATCAGTGCCAATTAATCACATTAATTAAGAAATTGGAGACTCTGTTGTGTTGTATTTGTATGGTATGAACAACCCACTGGTTGAGAATCTCTTAGCTCTTGCATAACCACTCCATTGCCCCCACAGTATCTGACTGAGTTATGTTGCCTTTGTTTTATGGAGCACTCTGAGCTGAATATTTTGCCCTCAAGTTCAAGAGGACCTCTTGTATTTTAACTCTGAAAGTGGAGGAAAAGCCTGGTCCTGCATTGATGGAAATACATTGCACTAACTTGAGATTTCATGTGCACCAGGACACAGCATGCACTACCTGCATAATTTTTGTGTTACGTGGTACTTGCACTAAACCGAGAAGGCTGGTCCAATGGTTGGCGATTATCTTGCGGATATTACGTTGGGCAGTGTCAGTTGCCTGATATATACATCACACACACACATTATTTCAGCCAGCGTTTGGTATATTGGCTAGGCTGTGGGCTGGACAGTTCAGGGTTCGATTCTGGTGAGGGGTAAGAAGTTTTACTTGGGCCCATTCAGCCTCCTGTTCAGTTGGTGCTGAAATTCCCCCCCCCCCCCCCCCCCAAAAAAAACCCTGGGGGGTGGCGGTTCCCTTTCCCCCACCACAGGGGGGGGGGGCAAAAAAAAAAAAAAAAACCACCCCCCCCCCCCTGCTTTACCCGTCGGT